>UMIY01047953.1_pt1 | contig 15375 bp, 14 predicted proteins | sample 1965921 | NCBI WGS metagenome assembly UMIY01 (sample SAMEA4836134, study PRJEB28245) | human gut metagenome | biome: gut microbiome; material: fecal sample | place: Denmark | collected 2008
GCTCGCTCCGCTGCTCCTCCTTTCAAAATTGAACCCACTTCGTTGGGCTTCAATTTTGTTTTGTTCGGATTCATAAGCGTAAATGCTGTAAGAACACCGGCACCACTACGCAGAGCCTTACGACGTTTGAGTAACGCTGTAAGGCTCTGCGTTTTTCAGCGTAGGGCGTTATTCAGTTGTAGATGCGAGCACCACTTCGAGAGTTGGATGCGGTGTATAGCGGCGCAGATATTTGAGCAGCGGGTTATCATCTACTTCTACCGTGTCGCCGCCCTGTATGATGAGTTTGACGCTGTGCTCATTTAACGCTTCGAGGACGTCTAGGTCTTTCATAGCGTCGCGGCCTATGCGGTCGAGATTGGTCATTAGGATGGTGTCTATCTCGTTATGCTTGGCCAAGTTCATCAGTTCATTCAAGCCCTGCCGCTTAAAATTAAGTCCACTGGCGGTCTCACGGATTATGTGGGTGACGTTCAAGCCCAGGTACGACGCGAGGCCTTGTAGGGCTTGGACTTGCCAGTCAAGAGCCGTTTCACTGGGGCTGGCGGTGCGGGCGTAGATTGCAGTGCGATTCATTTTGCTTCCCTCCCTCATGCGCTTGCCGTGTCAGCGCACGGTGCGGGCGTATCTGGCTCGTAGGTGACATAGACGCCCTGCCTGGTGTTCATCGTGACGTGCGGGGCTTGGATCGTTGCCGTATCGGGCAGCGTTATTGCGCCGACGCAGTTGTAGTGAATCGTGAGCCGCTGACGCCAGATGCCGTCCACTTTTTCGGCCTGGTGGACTTCAATTCTGTCTATCAGCTCGTTGAGCATACGAGGTGTGAGCTTTCTGGCGCGGGTGTACTTGCGCACGGCCGAGATGAACATATCTGCGGTTGCAGCCTTGCCGTCGATGCGCTCAATGTCAGCTTGAAGTGCCTTGATGGTGTTGCGGAGCTCCGCTTGCTCAAGCTCGTACTTCTTGGACATACGGACGAAGCGTTCGTCGCTGATCTTACCGGCTACGTTGTCCTCGTAAAGCTTCTCAAACAGCGTGTCCAGCTCGCGATCGCGGGCTTTAGCTTTGCTCAGTTCAAGCTGCACTTGCTTACGTTCAGTCGCCATTGCCTGCTGCGTGAAGCCCATCATCAGCTTGGCGAACTGCGTCTCGTACTGGCTCACAAACTTCGTCAGGCGGCGTATCTCGCCCAGCACGACTTGTTCGAGAAAGTCCACGCGAATGTAATGCGTTCCGGCGCAGGTGCCGCGCTCGCTCTTTGTGTTCGGGCAGGAGAAATATTTTATCTCCGAATTTTTGTGATTAAAATGGTAGTGGAGATTTCGCCCACAGTCCGTGCAGACAAGCAGGCCGGAGAACATATTGTGTTCACCCTTGTTGGTCTGCCTCTTCCGGATGCCTGCGCGCTTCTGCTGCACTCGCTCCCAAAGCTCTCGCGGGACGATGGCCTCATGCACGTCCTTGAAGATGACCCAGTTCTCGGGGTCATTTTCAAGGCGCTTTTTGTTTTTGTAGGACTTTGAGTAAGTCTTGAAGTTGATGAGGTCGCCGCAGTATTCCTGGCGAGACAGAATGTTTATAACGGTCGAGCTATTCCAATGGCACGGCTCATTTGTATTAGGGCGGTTTGGACGGTTTACTCCTTGTTCCCGCCAATAGTGAGTTGGAGTGAGCACATGTTCTTCGGACAACAGGGCGGCGATCTGCTCTGCTCCGAGACCGTCCATATACAGCCTGAATATACGCCTAACCACCGCCGCCGCTTCATCGTCCACTACCCAGCGTTTGCTGCCATCCGTGGCTTTCATGTACCCATACGGCGGCAGGCCCATGGGCACTCCTGCGTTTCCACGGATTTTGTTGCTGATTCGCCGCTTTTTACTTATATCTCGGCTGTACCACTCATTAAATAGATTGCGAATCGGCGCAAGTTCATTTTCGCCCTCGTCTGTATCGATGCCGTCAGATACTGATACAAGACGTATGTCGTGCTCGGGGAAGAATTCCTCAGTTAGCCTACCAACCTCTATGTAGTTGCGCCCGAGACGGCTGAGATCCTTGACGAACACCGCAGACGCTTTGCCCAGTTCGAGCTGGGCAATCATTTCCTTGTAGCCGGGTCTGTCCATAGTGACGCCGGAGATGCCGTCGTCGAAGAAGTGAACGAAGTGGGTGTAGCCCTTTTCCTTTGCGACCTTGGTTAACAGCTTCTTCTGGTTTTGTATGCTGTAGCTGTCGCCCTCAAGGTTATCGTCACGCGAAAGGCGTTCATACAGGAACGCTGTCGCCTCGCGGGTTTTACCGTTTGTCTTTCTCATGCTTTCCTCCTTTTCCTGTGGCAAACGGCAAGTGGTGTGCTAAGTGTAGCACTCACCGTAAATGTTGTCACGGATATCACCCCATTGCGTCGAGACGCATGAGGTTTAGTAGGAGCGAAAAGAGTGTGTCGCTGCCGTTTTCCTTGAAAACGGGTTCAACTATGTACTCGCGCTTTGCCTGCTCGAACTTGTAGGTGGACGGGGCGTCCATCGTGCGACGATTGCGCGGTGTTTTCTCGCTTTTGGTGAAGGTCTGGTTCATATGAACACCTCAGATGACCCCACGGTGCAAATGCACCGTGGGGCTTATGTTTTACTTCACTGCCTATTTGCCACGCACCCCGGCAGCAGGGAATACAGCAAGCCGTCTCTGGCGAGGCTGTCATAACTCTGCAACGTCGTGTCTCTCGTGCGTCGCAGGGCTGCCCCCAAGTCCTCGGGAGCGCGTGAGCAAGTACCGTTATCCCCCGCGCTTTCATTGCGAAGCGGCTTGCCAAAGCCGTTTTAGGAGCCGCGTTCATCGCTATTTCCGCAGATATAATCTACGGCCGTCCTTGCGCCGCGCTCCACGTCGCTGACCGTCCCCAGTCACGCGGATTGTGTGCTCGCTGTACCGTATATTCAGTTGTAGAGAACTCTCAAGAAGTTTTGCCTCTCACTATATAGGCAGCGGAAAAGGCAATTTGGCTACTCTTTTTTGAATATTTTCCGGATTTGTGCAAATTGCTTAGTTACGTACTGCCGTGAACACGAAAGTATATCCGCTGCCTCTTTATGCGTCTTGCCCTCAATCACAATCAGAGTAAGTAGTTCAAGTTCCTGTTTAGTCAAGTTTTGATGGCGCTCAGCCAACCACGAGTCAGTTATCTCGTCAATCCAGCTGTAACGCCCTGTGTCCGCTTCCGGAGCCTGGATATAGCAAGAGCCGCAGGCCGTCTCCAACGGACGCCTGCGGCTCTCGTATGCCCTGCCGCGGTTGAACTGCGCGAGGTCAAAATGGTACATAGCCTCTATGTCATTCTCGCTCATGCCTTCTTTCCTGTACCATAACGCCTTTCGTTTCCACTCGGCGTCAAATTTTCGTTTTTCCCTGGCGTAATTGTATGCCATTAAAATGACCTCCTGTCTTGATTTGAATGGGAATCAAAACAGGAGGTCAGGGGTATTCAGCTATGTAGCACTCCCAGTTGTCAAATCTAGGTACACCCATATTGTATAAATCTTAATTTTGCAATATGGGTTTTGATACAGTGTATTTAATTGTTAATAATAGGAATAATGCTGCGCAAACAGGCATGAAAGTCCATTGCCTAAAAAAGATCTCCTACTTTAAAGCGAAAGCCAAAGCAGGAGATCCATGAAATCAAGTTGGGTGTCAATTACTCAAATTGAAAATACGTTTTATAGATTACTCTCGACGCGTTCTTCAATATACAAAACTTTTTCAATCTTTAGCCGCATTAGCTACATATTCATCATACATTTTTTGCTCTTCTTCCGTTAGCGGATCGTTGGGCACTTCAATAACCTCAAAGAAATTAGTATAGGCGCGAAGGTTAGTAACAAATTTAATATCCTCACGTAAAGGCTTTACGTAAGGCTTGTACTTTGTCTCAAAGTCCTCATAGCTGTCAAAAATAAGGGTACCAATGCATACCATGGTAGGCCATGTAGTATCGCCGGTAGCGGTGTATCCCTTGCCCGGTATTTCTTTCTGAATGTAAATGGCTTTTACAGCAGGGTTAGTGCATAGAGAGAAACGCATATGCTTTACGTAACGGTCGTAGTCGAACGGTTCATTGTCTTTAGGGGCATAAAAAACGTTCATCGCAATCATGGGTACTTCCTCCAATCATAAAATCATTGTACCTGTTCGGTAAAACCAATATATCAAAATTATAGCTTGCTCAAAATACGCATTTCGGCATATTTTTAACGATACAAGCTATTCAACGTTGAAAATTTCAGCCGTGCTATCGCCATTCAAAACGCGCAGCACACCCTGCACCATGCTAAGCAACTCTGACTCGCCGGGGTAACGCAGCACTTTGGCTATATTTGAAACCCGCTCGGTAATGGCGGCACAGAAACGTTCAGAATATGCTAGACCTCCCGTGAGAACTATCGCGTCAACAGAAAAATAAAGCACTGTGCTCATAGCACCTATGGTCTTTGCTACATTATAGGCCATAGCATCAAAGAGTAGCTTTGCCTGCTCGTTGCCTTCGTCCATGAGCTTCTCAACCTCGCGCATATCAGCTGTTTTTAGATATGCAACGATGCCGCCACCACGGATGAAGAAATTCTCAGCCTGTTCCTTTGTATATTCGCCGCTGAAGCAGAGGTTTACCATAGTCCTTCCGGGTATGAAACCGGCACGCTCGGGAGTAAATGGGCCTTCTCCATCGCCGCCGCTTGTGGCGTCGACCACACGCCCAAGCAGATGCGCTCCAATACTTATTCCACCGCCCAAGTGAGCCACGACGAGCCTGCTATCCTCATAGCGTTTGCCGATTTCTTTCGCAGCCCTTCTTGCTGCGGCCTTTTGATTTAGAGCGTGAAAGGAACTCTTGCGCTCAATGCCAGGTATCCCGGTCACTCTGGAGAGTGGCCAGAATTCATCTACCGTCGCAGGGTCTACTATAAAGCTGGGTATACCAAGGCTATCGCCTATTTCCTTAGCGAGTATCATACCCAGGAGCGCGGGGCGAGGTAGAGGATTAGGCACTGCTTTCATGAGATCGTCGTTTATTACATATGTACCACTTCTCATTGGAGGCAGCAGCGCGGCTCGTCCCACTGTAGCGTCTATGCTATCAAGCGAGACGTTGTTTTCCTCGAGCGCCTTCATTACAAGGGAGCGGCGCAAATCTTTCTGAGGATAAACTCCAGGGCCGCCGCAGGCATCCAGCTCTTCACGGGTGTGCCGTGTCACGGCCTCAAAAACACAGTTTTCGTTGTCGTATACACCCACTTTTGTTGATGTTGAGCCTGGGTTGATTGCCAATACGCGATAAGTTGTTTTATTTTCGGTCATATGACACCTCGTAAGATAAAATTGCCGCCCGCAGGCCGGAAACCATCGGGCGGCTTTGGGGTTAGTTCGCAGCTGCAATTGCTACAGCGATAGAGCGAAGTTTGTTCACAACTGTGTCTGCGCGGCTGGACATTACTACCGGCACGGACGCGCCGGCCATCAGTCCCGCAATACCGCAACCGCCCAAATATCTTAGTGCTTTCAACATGACGTTGCCGGTTTCAATGTTGGGGACGAGCACCATATCTGCGCAGCCGGCGACCTCGCTCGGCGAGGTCAGGTTCTTTTCACGGACGGCTTCTGGGAAGAGAGCGTTGTCAAGCTGATAAGGGCCGTCAACTGTGCAACCCTTGATTTGACCTCTCTGACTCATAAGGGCAAGCGCAGCGGCTTCCATTGTAGGCGGCATTTGGGGATTAACGAGCTCGAGTGCGGCAAGGCATGCTACTTTCGGCTGTTCAACCCCAAGGTTGCGCATTACAGGAACGGCGTTATTTATAATGTCTATTTTTTGCTCAAATGTTGGATACGGAATCATTCCACCGTCCGACAGGAAAAGCAGCCTGTCCAGAGTGGGACTTTCAATTACGCTGACAATGCTCAGAGAGTTGCTGGCTCGTATGCCGGTTTCTTTGTTTAGTATGGCTTTCATAAGGATGGAAGAAACTATAGAGCCCTTCATAAGAACCTTTGCCTGCCCGGAGCGCACAAGCTCTACAGCTGTTTTTGCAGCGCTTGCTGCGTCGGGGCGGTCAACGATCTCGCTTGTCCCAAAGTCAAGTTCCATCTTACTGGCTATGCTCCGAATTTTTCCGGCATCTCCAATAAGTATGGGTTCAACTATGCCAAGCTTGACAGCCTCGGCAAGTGCTTCTAACACTTCTTCGCTCTCGGCAACTGCAACAGCCATTCTCTTTGGCTGCGCATCAGGAGACTTTTTCAGAAAATCGTCAAGCCTCATCCTACACCTCACTCTGCCCAAAGCTCTTCGTCAGACTGGACGACGCTTTCCGGCATTTCATAAGCTACTCTTGTAATGTTCATGAGATGATGATAGTCCAGGTTCTCGCTTATGCCATTGCCTCCCCATGTGCCGCAACCGACCGCACCTGTAGGTGCAAACCTGCAGCGCTGCGTACCGCCCGCGCTCTTCGAGGAAATCTGATTAACAACAATCCTGCCGACGCTGAGATGTTCAGCCGCATACATGGCATGCTCAAGGCTCTCCGTTATAACCGCCGCACTGTGACCTGCGCCTTCTAATGCGAGATTTGCTTCAGCGTTTGCCACACCTTCTTCCCAAGAACTGTAGCTTTGGAATCCTGTTACAACAAACAGCTTTTCTTTGCGCAGAACATCATCGGCGGGCAGCTTCTCGGCCCTAAACCCCAGCGCTTTAGTGCCGGCCAGTACGTCAATACCTGCGGCTTTTGCAATTACTTCAGCGGGCGCTCCGACGAGATCGCGGCTTGTTTTGCCATCAGGGAACAGTACTGCTCTCAGAGAATCAACCTGTTCAGGCGCCACCATGAAACCGCCGAGATGCTCCCATTCTGCGATAATATCATCTATTTCCCCAATGGGAAGATGCGCAAATTGTGTACTGGTGCAGGGAAGGCCGTTATTATATATTCTGCCCTCAAGCATCTTGTACGCTGTGTCCTTGTGGTCGGAACAACGGTCAACTACATACTGCCCGTTGCCCTGCCCGACGCCAAAAGACGGCTTTCCGCTGCTGTACGCGAGCTTCACCAGGTTTTCGCCGCCGACGGCGACGATTATATCAACAGACTCCATAACGAGCGCACGCGTTTCTCTCGTCGGTTCCTCAACGCACTGTATAAGGTCGGCAGGGGCGCCCAGCTTGGATATGGCGTCTCGAACCAGCTGGCAGTAGTAATACGTAGTCTTCTTTCCTTTCGGGTGCGGAGAAACGAGCACCGCGTTGCCGCATTTGAAAGCGCAAAGCGCCGTGTGCGCCGGAGTTATAATTGGCGCAGTCGTCGGCGCAACACAGCCAACCACACCCATCGGCTTTGCAAACTCATATATACGGTTTTCCTCATCGTGGCGGAGAAGCCCACGGCTTTTTTTGTGCTTTACATGACCCCACATCCAGGAGATGCCCGAAGTGTTCTGAGTGAGCTTTGCCTCGTAGGTACCCATTTGGGTTTCCTCCTGAGCCATTTGCGCCAGCTCTTCAGCATGGTCATAGACCACACGCGCGGCCGCGCGCGCTACTTTGTCGCACTGCTCCTGGGTAAAGGTTTCAAACACTCTCTGAGCCGCACGAGCACGGCGCACCATTTCCTGTATCATTTCTTGCGCTGTCATTACTTCTCCTCCTGCTTACAAAAATAAAACGACTTGCACATAATTGTATCAATTTTTGTCCGGATACGGATGTGTAAGCTTCGCACCGATCCATGTGTCTGGCCGCTCACCTACAATAACAGCGGCGTCTTTTCCGTAGTCGACTATCAGCTCAGCCCCGGTTATGTACGAAGCCATGTTGCTGTTAAGGAATATTGCCGGCTCTGCCATCTCCGAGCATTCAGCCATTCCTCCGAGCCCGTACTCAATGTCATAGTCTTCCTCTGTCTTACCCGGGTGCAGGCGCATCCACCTGGCGCGAAATTCAGGCATCAGGCCGGTTTTTGCGTTCCCTACCTTAAGGGAATTAACTCGAATTTTCCTCTCAGACATCTCGCATGCATATATCATGGTGAAATATGCAAGCACACGCTTCGAATAGGTATAGGCATTGCCGCAGGGCAGATCGTCTGTACATATATAGTCTAGAATCTTCATGCACTCGTCCCAGTCTTTCGCGTGTGCAAGGGGTTCTAGCTCTGGCTTGTTTACTGGATCATACCAGCGGTTCGCGCCAACGGACGAGCAAATCAAGACGGCACCGCCATCAGGAAGTCTGGAGGGAAGGTATTCCTTCATAATGTGCAGGTTGCTGACATAGTTGACCGTGATAGTGACCTTGTTGGGAGTAGACTCACCGGACAGGCCGGCAATGCCAAAGAACTGGTCAAATTTGTGCGGCAGCTTGTTTTGAAAAACGTCGTCAATGGAATCTTTGCTACCGAGGTCAATCTGTATGTACTCTTTAATTCCTGGTACATCAACGGGATTGCGATCAAGTGCATACACCGTAGCACCAACATCTACAAGCGCTTCGGTAATCGCCTTTCCTACACCAGATGCTGACCCAGTGACCACACAGACCTTGTCTTTATAGCCAAAGTAGTCTTTCATGTTTACCATCCTTTCATTTTCTCTTAAGTTATAGTTTGGGTACGGAAACTCTAAGATGGTACTAATCTATCTTTTATCTATCCTCGGGTAAATACGCAATAAAGCGTATTTTTGTCTAAAATGATGGTTAATTTATTATCTATCGTTTGCGATTCGTGTAAATTTACATACTGGAATCATTTTTACCTAAGGTGGAGTAATGCATGTTTGGCCAAAATACGCCGTATTACGTATTGCCCCAAGTTATGAACGATGAGAAAATCCGTATAGATTCGGAAAACTATCGATTCAGAGGAGGACAGCTAATGGCAAAGAATTACATATACCTTACTAGTCCGTTCAAAATTGGAAAAGTCACCGTCCGCAACCGTTTCTGTCTTGCGGCAATGGGAATGCGTAACTTTGATGCAAAGGGTGGAATTACGCAGGAGGGTATGAAGTATTTCACCGATTTTGCCAGGGGTGGATTTGGACTTGTGGTGAGCAACTCCCTCATCACTGATACTGAGATCGACGGCAACGCAATGGTCAACCGAATGAGCCCCATGTGGAACGAGAAAAACTTTATCGTTTCGTGCCGTGAGCTTACAGATAGAATTCACGCAGCGGGTTCTGTTATGTTTGCCCAGATTTCTCTTGGTACAGGCAGAAACGGTGGCTGGAAATCGGCAAGCGAAAATCCGGCTTTCTTTCAATCAGATGTGAGGGTACAGGCCCTGACCGTAGACGAAATACACCGAAAAGTTGAAATGGAAGTTGAGGCGGCACGACGCTGCAAAGCAGCAGGCTTTGATGGCGTTGAAATACACGCGATGCACTACGGTTACTTGCTCGACCAGTTTGCACTCAGCCTTACAAACCACCGAACAGACGAATATGGCGGCTGTCTTGAAAACCGGCTTCGGGTGGCACGGGAAGTCGTTGAAGGTATAAAACAGGTTTGCGGATCAGACTTCCCAGTAATGATGCGTCTCGGACTCAAGAGTTTTGTGACCGGTCTTGGTATGGGACACGCCTCTCTTACCGGTGAAAACGAGGCTGGACGCACCCTCGAAGAAGGTATTGAGATATGCAGGCGCCTTGAAGCATACGGATATGATGCCCTTGACTGTGATGTAGGTATGTACGAATCCTGGTACCATCAGACACCGCCCATGTATACACCTAAATGCGCATATCTGCCCATCGCTGCTGCGGCAAAAGCAGCTGTCACTATCCCTGTAATAATGAGCAACCGAATGAATGATCCGGATATTGCAGAAAAAGCCGTTGCCGATGGGCAAATTGATGCCATTTCTCTTGGACGCGCTGCGCTTGCTGACCCCCAATTTCCTAATAAAGTTGCCTCAGGCCGGCTTGAAAGTATCCGTCCATGCCTTGCCTGCTGTCAGTGCATTGGTTCCGAGATGCGCATAGGTGGATTTTACGGATGCGCTGTAAATCCGTCGGTAACGCGTGAGCTTGCTTACGGAATTAACAAGGCAGCAGAACCAAAACGGGTGCTCGTTATCGGTGGCGGCGTTTCCGGAATGGAGGCTGCGCTCGTTGCAAAACGAAGTGGTCACAGTGTTACTCTGTGTGAATCAACCGGTGAACTCGGCGGCAACCTCATACCGGCCAGTCAGCATGATTTCAAACAGGATATGCGTGCGCTTAATGAATGGTTCAAACGTGAGCTCAAAGATAAGAGCGTTGATGTTCGTCTCAACACTCATGTCACGCCAGATATGGTTAAGATGATGAATGTAGATGTTGTCATAGAATCTACCGGCTCTACACCCATATTGCCTCGTATACCTGGATATAACCATCCCAAGTATGCTTCGTGCATGGACGTATTGATTGGCGGCCGCGATCCAGGTGACAACGTTGTTATTGTAGGCGGTGGCCTTACCGGTGTAGAGATGGCAATAGAGTATGGCATGCACGGAAAGAATGTCACCATAGTTGAAGCTCTGGATGATATTCTTTCTTCAGGACTTCCCGTGCCCATGATGCAGGACATGATGTGCCGCGACCTGCTCAAGCATTACGGAGTCGAAATATGCACAGGACACAAAATAACCGCCGTAAACGACACAGGCGCTGTCGTAGAAAGGACGCATAACCCTGATGACGTTCAGACAATACCGGCCGATTGTGTAATAATGGCTGTAGGTTTTCGCTCCAGGCCCAGCATGAAAAACGAACTCCTGGGCAGCGGCGTGACCGTCTACACTACAGGTGATGCTAACCGCGTCGGCAGTGTGCTCACGTCGATTTGGGACGCTTACGAAGTTTCCCGTAGTTTGTAAGATTCTGACCTTCTTCCCACCAGCCGAAAGGCGCAACCACCCCAGCTCATCGCTGGGGTGGTTGTTTTTTATGGTTCATTGTAATGTGATACTATTAAGCGCTATACATGTTGCCATTTAATCATTAGGAATACCTCTGATTTTTTAGCAATAACCACAGTTACTTGTAAATATTATTGGGCACTTTTACTAGTTGACTTTTGCTCTTTTGCCTATTTATACTGATATTAATCCTCTTTTCAGTGCGGGGGTGGAATCTGTGGCAAATCATGAGAAGACAACTTATAGTCTTGATAAGCTACAGTTTGACATCTTACAAGCTGTTACAGCCCCGATGGACAACCTGCAAAGCTTCATGACTTCTGTGCTAAACTCTTTCCGTCAGAACATCAGTTCGTATGGATACCTTTTTTACAGATATGATGAAGATCCAGTAAATCCAGGTGAATACACAGTTGCTGACCCAATAAGTTTTGGCCTCCCAAAGTCACTATATGGAGACGGCTGGAAAGACAGCTACTATAAAACTAGTATATTTAATCCTAATAAAAACCGCAGTTTGCTTAATAATGAGAAAAATGTATTTACATGGGATGAAATCGTTCCTCGAGAAGAGTATGAGTGCAGCCGCAATTATCAGGAAATAATCAAACCCGCAGGCATTTATTACTCGTTTGCCGTTATTCTCAAGCACGATGGACGGCCTATCGGGCATATCACGTTGAGCCGCTCAAAGGAAGACGGGGATTTTAACCGAGAGGAACTTGCACGAATCGAAGTTATTTCCAACACTATTTGCAATAGACTACTCGACTACAGCAAGCTAAATTGTTACGAAAATCTTGCTTCACTTGAATCTTTTTTTGAGCGGCATATTATCTCTCAAAATGACGGAGCAATTCTTTTAAACGAAAACAGACGTGTCATATTCTACAATGAACGTGCAGCTGAATTTGCTTCTGAGGTTTTTGGGGTTGAGGAGCTTGAGCGCTGCAGTGAACTTGGCGTACAATGTCTTGCCGATAAGATGGCGCTGCATATTGCAAATCGGGCCAGTTCATTCGACATGGTAACAAAGAGCGGCAAGAACTTATATTTTATGAGCACTCCCTGTTTCATTACAGGGCGCAAAGTAATCTCAAAGGCATATCTGGTTGAAATCAGCGCAGATCGTATTGTTGAAGTATCTGCTCCGGATGGCACTGCCGAAGTTCAGTCGCTTACTCGACGTCAGATGGAAATCATACGTTTTATTTCTGAGGGTATGTCAAACCGAGAAATAGCTCAAAAACTTATGATAAGTGAAAATACAGTAAAAAAACATGTCGAAAATATTCGCGTTCTTCTTGGTGTAACCAGCCGCATAGGCATACTGAAAAAACTGAATATGATATAATAAATCATTTAGCAAAAAGCCCGAAACGGCATTGAAGCGTTTCGGGCTTTTTGATGTTTTGACATAAAATTTTGTCTTTTCAATGTCAAAATACGTCCTATTGCGTATTCACTACCACAGGTTCCACATCTATAATCAAATTACAAGAGGGCGAAAACCAAAACGACTTCAGGAGGATTAAAACATGGCATCCAAAGTTTACTACATGAATGATCGCGCAAGCTGCCTTGCGGAGAGCACGCCTTTTAAGGCACTCAAGTTATGCCGCGACATAGGTATGGAAAAGATAATTAAGCCCGGGTACAAAGTGGCGATAAAACTGCATATGGGCGAGTATGGCAACTCTCTGAACCTGCGCCCTCAGTGGGTCAGCGTTATCGTCAAAGAGGTAAAGCGCCTTGGCGGAGAGCCTTATGTAATTGACGAGACCACGGTTACTACCGGTGACTACTCCGGTCGAGCCACCGCCGCAGACCATCTCCGTGTTGCGTCCAGTCACGGCTTCAACGAGGAAACTCTCGGCTGTCCTGTAATCATTGGTGACGGCGATTATGGTCTGGATGACGTTGAGGTTGAAGTTCCCCACGGGGTATTCCTCAAGCACGTCTGGATGGGAAAACGCCTAACTGAGTTTGACGCCTGCATAGTCATCTCCCATTTCAAAGGTCACAGCCAGGGTGTTTATGGCGGAGCAATTAAAAACTGTGGTATCGGAATGGGCTCAAAGCGTGGAAAGATAGCTACTCATTTTTACCCACATCCTTTCTATGGTATGCGCAACGTGACTATAGACCAAGAGACAGTTAAAGCCTGCGCTAACTCTGTGGGTGTCAGGCGTTTGCCTACAGGTAACGTGTTAGTGCCTAAAACGAACGATAATCAGGTGTCTATACTCGATCGTTTTCTTAAGTCTTGCCCCTGGGGTTACCTTAAAATCAATGAGAACGGCGAGCTGGAGTACGACCGTGAGAAATGCTGCTGCTGTAATTTCTGCTGGCAGGCTGCCGGTCAGTTTACGGGAATGATGAAAATAAACCCGGATCTTCCAAGCCTCTGGCCGACGCTGATTGCTGACAGCGCTTCCGCTTACATAAATGCCATCGGACGCGACAACTTCCTCTTCATCAACTACTGCTTTGATGTTACCCCCATTTGTGACTGCGCGCAGTTCCACGACAGGCCTATGATTCCGAACCTCGGTACATTTGTTTCCTTCGACCCGGTCGCGGTTGACATGGCTTGCCTGGAAGCCTGCGAAGCCAGTTCAATTGTTCCTGGCTCTCGCGCCGAAGATTTCGGATTCGCTGATCCGAATACAGACCGCTTTACAAATTGTTCAAGCGCACTGAAGGTCAGCCAGTGGACTCAGATTAACGCTGCTATTTTTAACGGCCTTGGCAGTAGCGAATACATACTTGTCGAATCCGAACCTGGTGAGGAAACGGACTACTGGCTGCCGCCTTATACGCCAGAAAATACGTTTTACATGCAGAACAATTGTCACTATGTTGACCATCCTTTCAAGTTTGATAAGTACTATTACGACGAACAGCGTATGACGAACGAAGAACTATTCAAACGCCCCGCCGGAATTGTGAAGGGCATATCCATTCACGACTTGGATGTTGAAGAGTAATGGGAAATCCGCTGCAGGCATGTCCTCGGCGGTTGAGAGAAATAAATAGTCAAAACAAAGGAGGATTCTTGTGGACGTACAGGCAATCAAAAAGCCGAAATTTAGTCGAAAAACCTATGCTATAATGGCATTGGTAGGTTCAATTTTGACACTTATGTGTACAGGTGGCGGTATCTACGGCGTGTCAAACATGATGGTCGTTCCGATGGCCGAAAAGTTTGGAGTTGAAGTATCCCAAACGCAGCTTTATTACAGCATGTTCCTCATAGGTGTTATAACTGGCGGCTTTTTCGGCCCGCCAATTGTCGCTAAGCTCAAACTTGGCGGTTCTGCAGTGCTGGGCGGTGTATTGGGCGCAATCGGATTGGCTCTGATGGGATTTAGCAATTCCCTTACGCTCTTCTATATCGGTGCTGTTTTTACTGGTTGGCCGATATGCTTTGCTGGCCCCGCGCTTTTGCAGACAGCTATTTCTAAGTGGTTTTACGCTGGACGTGCAACTATCATGGGACTTGTCGGTCTGACGGAGGCCATAGGCACAACAATCATATCTAATGTAACCGCTGCCCTTCTCGACACATCAGCCGGCCTTTCGGCCGCACTAATCGGTTCTGCCGCTTTTGTACTTGTGGGCAACCTCATAGCTGGATTGTTTCTATTCAAGGGTTCGCCCGAAGATTATGGTTGGACCGCAATTGGAGCAGAGAACCTTGCAAGCTCTGATAACGAAGGAACCTCGGAAATCCCGGGACTTACTCGTCAGGAAGCTTTTAAAAAGCCTGCGTTTTGGGCATTTCTTCTTGGCATGAGCGTACTAAACATAGGCTATGGACTCGTCCAGCCTCAGCTTTCGGCATACACTCAGTTTGTTGGCTTTAGCGCTGCCCAGGCTGCAATTGTGGTTAGCGTTTGGAGCTGGGGCAAGTCTATCAGCAAGGTCATTTATGGCTTCCTCTGCGACAGATTCGGAATGAATATCGGGTTCGGTATCACTGTGCTATTTGCTATAGCTACCGGTATTATGTATGTTTATGCAGATTCTTTCCCCATGCTCATCGTTTGTGCTGCGGGAATGGGCGCAGTAGGTGGACTCACTGGATCTGGAACACTTGGCGTGTCCCGTATGTGTGGTCAACGAGATTTTCTCAAGCTTGCTCTTTTGCCCCATGGTTTCAATGGATGTGGCAACATTCTCGGCCCGCTGCTGTTCTCAGCTGTATTTACTGGGGATGCAGCCGGTTACCAGACCGCTGGGTGGCTTAGCGTCGCTTTCCTCACCGTGTACTTCGTGGATATTATTTTAGCGATGCGTCCCAAAAACCTTTTTGAGGCCGGAAACACACTAACAGCGAAAAAGTAATCACTTATCACTCATTATCCCGGCCGCATTTAGCGGCCGGGAACGCCAATTATTTATTACTGGATGG
>UMIY01013656.1_pt1 | contig 15288 bp, 18 predicted proteins | sample 1965921 | NCBI WGS metagenome assembly UMIY01 (sample SAMEA4836134, study PRJEB28245) | human gut metagenome | biome: gut microbiome; material: fecal sample | place: Denmark | collected 2008
CTAATACTTGTCCCACTTCTTCTTGTGTGTATCCATTTATTTTTCTATAATATATAAATTGATCAATATAATCTTTAAAATTTGAATTTAAATTATATGAAGAATAATTCTTCAGCTCTAATTTTAATGGCTCTTTTAGAAGTCCCTTGTCTTTTAAATCTGTGAACACTTTGGTGAGGTTTCTTGTATCAATATTTTCAATATCTTTCAGCAACTTCACAGCACTCACATCACTATTTTTCAAGTTCGTCATCAGCATACTGTCGCAACTGCTTTCATACCATTGTCTCCTTCACCGTCCGTGCCTCACATTGAACTACCCTTGCAATTAACTCCCTGTCAGAATATGCCATATCCTCCTCCATTAAAGAAATTCTTTTTTCTAGATATTATATTCATTAATTTTGTTTAATGTGAGATTTCCTTATAGAATTATAGTTGTCAAAAATTTTTAATATTAAAGAAACTTTCTATGCATACTAGCATTTTTTTAATATTTATTGTATAATATATTTGTCACATGCGAGTATGCTGGAACTGGCAGACAGGCACGTTTGAGGGGCGTGTGCTTTAAAAGCGTATGGGTTCAAGTCCCATTACTCGCACCAATGATAATTTTTTGTAACAACGTAGTAAAATGGAGACGTTATATGAATTTAACTTACAAAATAAAAGAAAACGATAGTTATAATAATATAAAAGAATTACTAAAAGCCTATTTTAAAATATCAGATAGGCTTTTATTGAAATTAAAGAAAAATAATAAGATAAAGTTGAACGACAAAGAAACAAATATTAATTCTCCCCTATCTTTTGGCGACATTATAGAAGTTTTAATTGATTTTGAAGAAGATAATTCTAATATCATACCTGTAAAAATGGCTTTAGATATAATTTACGAAGATGATGCATATTTAATAGTTAACAAACCTGCTGGCATACCAATTCACCCATCAATGGAACATTTTATAGATAGCTTATCAAATGGTATAAAATATTATTTTGACTCAATTGATTTAAAGAAGAAAATTAGAGCAGTAAATAGATTAGATAAAAACACATCTGGATTAGTCATTTTTGCTAAGAATGAATATATACAAGAATGCTTAATAAGGCAAATGAAAACTGAAAATTTTTATAAAGAATATATTGCACTTTGCGAAGGAGTTTTCGAAAAAGAAAAAGGCATTATAAATGCTCCCATCGCCCGCAAAGAAAATAGTATTATAGAAAGATGTGTTAGTGTTTCTGGAGATACTGCTATTACTGAATATGAAGTTTTAAAATATAATAAAGAAAAGAATTATTCTGTTGTTAAATGTGTGTTAAAAACTGGTCGCACTCATCAAATTCGTGTTCATATGAGTTATATTGGTCATCAATTACTTGGTGACACGCTATACGGAAATTCCTCAGAGTTAATTAATAGGCAAGCTTTGCATTCATACAAAACTAGCTTTATTCATCCAATATATAATAAGAAAGAACAATATATTGCTAACATTCCAAATGATATGCTTAGTTTGATTTAAGTATTTCTCAAAAGCCAGCAGAGCTTATCTGCTGGCTTTTATTAATTTATATATTAATATCCCAATTTTTTGTATATCTTTTGTTTTATTGTAAGAACTATTACATCTATCACAGCAAATACAATAAATATTCCAAATTCTCTTGTGTTTATACTTGTTATTTGTAATATGTTTCTAAACAAAAATACTGCTAAGAAAAATCCCACAAATGTTGTACTAAATAAAAATACACGTAATTTGTTAAATGGTAAGCACACCTCTAAAACTGCCATTATGCTAACAAATCCAATTAATAGATACATAATTGTTACTAATTGAGCTTGTGCAATATTTAAAACTGGTGCCATAAATGTAAGGAACACTATATTAAGCATTATTACAATTGCAAATGGTGCTGCATTTCGTAGTACCGTATGCAAAAACACACCTCTCACAGGCTTGCTATTTGGCTCAAATGAGATAAAGAATGATGTATATGCCTCAATTACTAAATCTATTAATGTAATTTGTATTGGTAAGAATGGAAAAGCTGTATTTGTTAATATGCAAAATACTGTTAATAACACAGAATATATAGTTTTAATAAAGAATATTCTAGCAACACTTGTAAGGTTATTTACAACTCTTCTTCCTTCCATCAAAACATCTTTAAGCACACTAAAGTCTTGATTTAAAAGGACTATTTGAGAAACTTGTTTTGCTGCATCATTTGCCTCTGGTAAAGTAATGCTACAATCGGCTTCTCTTAAAGCTATTACGTCATTTACCCCATCACCTGTCATTGCTACTTGATGTCCTTTTGCTTGAAGAGCTTTTACAATTATACTCTTTTGATGAGGTAGCACTCTTGCAAAAATACTATATTTATCTACGATATCTACAATATCTGCATCAGAATCCAATGTTGATAAATCAATATATGATTCATAATCTTCAAGTCCAGCTCTTTTGGCAATAGTTGATACAGTAACAGGGTTATCTCCAGATATAATTTTTATATCAACTTCTTGTGTTTTGAAGTATCCAAGCATTTCTTTTGCATTTCTTCTTAATGGGTCTGCTAAAACAATTGAGGCTACAAGTGTTAACTGTGGTAGTTCTTCTAAATCTGCCTCTAATTCCTCTTTTGTATAAGCAACACACAATGCTCTTTTTCCATCTTCTTGAGCGGCTACTACACTTTGTGGTAATTCTACTCCCGCTTTAGTTACCAATCTTTCTGGTGCTCCAACTATTATGCTTCCAACATCTTTCAAAGTGACACTACTCCATTTCCTTTCAGATGAAAATGAAATATCGCTTAATTTTTCATATTTTGCCTCTCCCTTAAAATAATTTTTAAGTGCCATAAATGTTGCGTTACTATCATCTGTTAACTTCACATATGAATCCATTATATTTTCAAAACTATCTGGCAAAACGCTTTCATCATATTTTTCAACATCTATTACCTTCATTTTTCCTTCTGTAATAGTACCAGTTTTATCTAAGCATAAAGTATCCACATGTGCTAAAGTTTCTACACTGTATAAATCTTGAACTAAGACTTCTTTCTTAGCAAGTTTAATTACACCAGATTCAAGAGCAATACTTGTTAATAATACAAACCCCTTTGGTAACATTCCTAAAAGTGCTGCTGCAGTTGCTATAACTGATTGCTGTAATGTATTCTCTCTAAAAACAAATGCTTGAACAAATAATATTACACCTGCTGGAATAATTACAAAACTTGTAAAATTTGTAACTTTTTTCATTGAATTTAAAAGCTCAGAATTTACTTTTTTATGCTTCTTCGTAGCATTTATAATTTGATTTGCAAAATTGTCGTCCCCAACTTTTTCAATTCTTGCATAACATTTTCCACTTACAACATAACTACCTGATAAAAGTTTTGCATCTTTTTCTTTTAAAATAGTATCAGATTCACCTGTTAAAAGTGACTCATTTACTTCTATTTCTCCATCTAGCACATATGCATCAGATGGAATTTGGTCTCCTTGCTCTAACAAAATTACATCATCAAGCACAATTTGATTTATATCGACTTCTTCTTGTTTTCCATTTCTTATAACTTTTGTTTTAGCAACTGTTAATATTGATAATTTCTTTACTAGATTTTTTCCATGAATTTCTTGTATTATTCCGATTAATACATTAATAATAATTATTAGAATAAAAACCATATTTGTGTACGCATGTACACATGCTAATGCAATTGCAATTATTAAGTTAAATAAGTTAAAAAGTGTACAAACATTATCTCTTACAATTTGCCAATTGGATTTTAGGTTATTTGTATTCGAATTATTTACCTTTCCCTCTTCAACTCTCTTTTGTACTTCTTCACTTGTTAATCCTTTTATTTCTTCCATTTTATAGTTCCCTTTCTTAATTTTCTACAAAATTGCTTTTCCTATTATACAATTAACCTTGCCTTTTGACAAGACATTATTTAAAAATTAATATTTTTTATAAAATATGCTAGACTTTTTTTTGTTTTTTGTGTATGATTATATAGTATTAAATAATTTGTGTGTTAGCGAAAGATAAACTTTCGACTTTTGTTGATTGGAGGATTAAATATGTTAAAATTTTCAAAAAAAGTAAAAATTATATTCATTTTATTTATTATATTAATAGGTATCAATACTATAGTTTTGGCAACAGATATAAATATGAACTTGCCATCTGATGATGTTACTACATACGAAAATGGTACTGGAACAAACAATATTGATGACACTACTTCAACAAATGAGATACAAAATGACAATAGCGATATTACCGATGCAACTGATATGAGTGAGCCACAAGATGATGTTGGTGGAACAGCCGCCCCATCAGATGTTAGCAGTATAGCACAAGAAAATATGAGTTTTTCAAATATTTTAAATATTTTATTAATTGCAGTAGGCGTAATTTTAATATTATTAGCAATTGCAATATTAATTAGATTAAGGTCATAATAAAAAATCTAGAACTTACCGAAACATGGTAACAGATTAAAATTTGTTACCATGTTTTATTTTTTTGTATATTTTATTTTAAAAAAGCAATAATATAAATAGAGATATTCTTTTAAATGCTCAAAACATAATTTCATATATAAGGAGGTCTAAAATGAAAAAAAGATTTTTATTCACTTTAGTTGCAACCATTCTATTTTTATCTATCGCAATCTCTTCTTTTGCTATGGGTAATATAGCCAATGATGTAAGAAACTTTGTAGGTGGAACAGAAAACACTATAGAAAATGTTGGAAATAATGTGGCAGGCGGAATAAAAAATGGTTTCAATACAGTTGAACATGGGGCTGAAAATGTTGCTTCTGACATGAAGTCTGGAGCACAAAAAGCTGGAAATTCAGTTATGGGTATGACAACAAATAATAATAATGGTGGATACACTGCAACAAGAACATCTGGAAATGCAGCAATAGCAGGAATGTCAACTAATACTTGGACATGGATTATAGTTGGTATAACAGCTGCAGCTATAGTTATTCTTGTTTGGTCATATATAAAGCAAAAAAATAAAAACGACATTTATATTGACTCTGATGAATTATAAAAAAGCAAAATTTAAATATTGACAGCTATTTTTCAATAAAAGCCAGTAAAACATAGGATAGATTTTAAAATATGTTCCTATGTTTTACTAGTTTTTTCGTTGTTTTCTAAATAAAAAAATGATATAATATTATTAGTTTGATTCCAATTAATAAATTACATTTTAAGCAATAGTAATTATAATATAAAGCAAAAAGGAATGATAAATTATGAAAAAGAAAATTGTGGCAACCAATCCAACCGCCAGACATAACTATACTATAGAAGATACATATGAAGCTGGAATTGTCCTTACAGGTACTGAAATTAAATCTATACGTAATGGAAAAGTTAATTTAAAAGATAGCTATGCCAATATAAAGAATGGTGAAGTTTTCATTTATGGAATGCATATTGGACCATATGAGCATGGAAACATATATAATAAAGATCCACTAAGAACAAGAAAGCTCTTATTAAACCGAAGAGAAATAAATAAACTTACTGGACTTATTAAGCAAAAAGGTCTTAGCCTTGTCCCTATTTCTTTATATTTCAATGGTAATTTTTTGAAAATAGAGCTTGGAGTTGGTAAAGGTAAAAAACTTTATGATAAGAGACAAGATATAGCTAAAAAAGATGCTGAAAGAAGAATGCAAAAAGCAATGCGAGCAAATGAAAAAAGCTGAGTCGAAGCAAAAGGACAAGTCATGAAACATATATAAAAAGTTTTACGACCTGTCCTTTTACTTCATTTATGCCTTATTGCTTGAGCCAAAAACGTCTCTTATTTTATGCTCAACAGTTTCTTTTATTAGTTCTCTTGCAGGCGTTAGATAAGCCCTTGGGTCAAATTTTGATGGTTCCTCCATAAATACTTTTCTAATAGCTGCAGTCATAGCTAATCTTAAATCTGTATCAACATTTATTTTTGATACTCCAGATAAACTCGCTTCATGTAATATTTCATCAGGTACACCTTTTGCACCTGGTATATCTCCCCCATATTTGTTGCATTGCTCTACAAGCTCTGGTATAACAGTTGAAGCTCCATGAAGAACTATAGGTGTATTTGGTATTCTTTCTTTTATTTGTTTTAAAATATCAAATCTTAACTTTGCTTCTCCCTTAAATTTATATGCGCCATGGCTTGTGCCTATTGCTATTGCTAACGAATCACAACCAGTTCTTTCTACAAATTCTTTTGCTTGCTCTGGGTCTGTGTACATTGCATCATCAGCTGCTACATTTACGTCATCCTCTATTCCAGCTAATTTTCCAAGCTCTGCTTCAACTACCACTCCTTTAGAATGTGCATAATCTACTACTTTTTTAGTTAATGCTACATTCTCCTCAAAATCATATTTTGAGCCATCTATCATTACTGATGAAAATCCGTTATCAACACACATTTTACATGTTTCAAAATCTGGGCCATGGTCTAAATGCAAAGCTAAAGGTATATCATATTCATCCAATGCTGCTTCCACCATTTTTCTTAAATATCCAACCCTTGCATATTTAATTGCACTTGAAGATGCTTGTAAAATTACAGGCGAATTTTGCGCTGCTGCCGCATCCACTATTCCTTGTATTATTTCCATATTATTTACATTAAAAGCTCCAATTGCGAACTTTTCTTTCATTGATTTTTCAAACATATCCTTTGTTGTTACTAATGGCATAAAAAATTCCTCCTTTTTATTTGATAATGTAATTTTATTTCTATTCTTTTATTTTGTCAAGTTTAAATTGAAGAGGCGTGGCATAAAATACCACACCTCTTTTGGTTTGCTTTAAAGAATCTGGCTTGCAATTGTGCTAAGCCTACTCCTGACAGATTCACTATTGCCTAGCGTAACCTGCCAGCAATCTGGAATCCCTTTAAATTTTTCTGAAAGATATACAAGTCCATTATACCTTTCATTCAGTTTCGGATTATCTACCTGAGTAGGATCACCTAAGAAGATAAATTTCGAACCTGTGGCTGCTCTGGTAACAATAGACTTGATATCTCCAGGATCAATGTTTTGAGTCTCGTCAACAATAAAGATAGAATTGACGATTGTTCTGCCTCTCAAAAAACCGATAGGCTGAACCTGGATTATCCCAGTTTCAAAGTAATACTCTCCATTTTCAATATGTCTTGAACTCTTATTTATATTCCCTCCTTTTCCATTAATTAGAATAGAAAGGTTGTCCCGAATTCCACCTAAATATGGAGAAACTTTGTCTTTCATGTCACCAGGCAAGAAACCAAGTTTTTCGTTACCAACAGTTTCAGAAGGTGTGGCAACAAGAAGTCTTGAATACTCTTTTACTTCAATCCCCTGCAAAGCAGAAGCCAAAGATAAATAAGTCTTTCCAGTGCCAGCACCACCTTTAGCAATAACAAGCGGAGCTTTCTCCCAGTTTGTTAGCAAGCATTCCAATAGGAATTTCTGTCCAACATTCTTCGGAGAAGCTTCGTAAGGACGTTGCCCAATAAAGAGTAATGGAACAATTTTCTCTCCATCATACCTTCCTAAGAATGACTGTTGAGAATCGATGGATTTCACCTCAACAAACATATTAGTTACCCAATCCACATCAATGTTTCCAATAATATTTGAAATGTCCAAATATTTTTTCTCGAAAAAGCTATCGATATGGCTTGAAGTCGTACTTAAAACAGTACGCCCAGAGTATTGTTCTGATGGAGCCGGGAATAAATCATCCCGAAAATCTTCAGCATTAATTCCTAAAGCACGTGCCTTAATTCTGATAGCATTATTTTTCGACACAAGCACTACCTTTTTATCCTTGTTTTCACATTGTATGCCAAGGCATACTTGAAAGATACGCTTGTCCGTTTCAGACAATCCATCCATATCAATGGATATTTCATGATAATTTTCTGCTATCTTGAGAATACTACCGTTCGCTTGTTTTACGCCCTCATTCATCATTTTTCGAACATCAAAAGTCTCCAGGTAGCTTAGAATCATCTCAGCTACACGCTTTTTCTCAGGTTTTCCTCTGTAAACTTGCAGTTCATCGAGCACAGCAAGTGGAATTACCACTATATTGTCAGAGCCAAACCGCATGATGCTATCCGCAGACGAAACCAAAGAGTTAATCCGTAAGACGAAAATTTTTGTCATAGTATTTGCTCCTTTCAAGCAAAGCCAATAAATTTGAGTTTCGCAAGAGAAAATTATTATCTCATGCATAAAAGCAAAACTCTGTATCTATTATACAACATTTTACACTTATATACAAGGTAATTTGCTATTTATTTGCATTTCTATAACTACTACACATAGATTCATCAGATTGTTTTGTATTACAACCTATAATTGGTGTAACAATAATTTGCTCTAATTTGCATTCCTGACATCCTTCATCATTATATTTACAGCTAGTAACTGTACAATTAATTTTTTGATTTTTTTCCATAGAAAATAGCCTCCTTTATACTTATTATAGTATTAGTATGGCTATTTTATTTAATTTTATGAAATTTTTTGAAGTTTACTATAATTCACTCAATTCTTTTTCTGTTTTCATCTTCAATACAATTACAATTTTCAGGCTGTTTAAATCCTAAATACCAACTCATGCCATTTCTATTTTGCCTTATTTCATTTTCTCTATTCATGAGCCCATCAAATGTCGTTGGAGCTGGCATTATTATAGGCTCACATGGTACCCAATTTGCTGGCATTGCTGCATTATTTGAATCAGCTATTTGCAAAGCTTGTAAACTTCTCAATATTTCGGGAATGCATCTTCCCACATTCATTGGATAAATTAAAATTAATCTTATTATTCCTTTATCATCAATAATATATACATTTCTTACTGTTTCTGTGTTGCTCACATCATTTGATATCATACCGTACTTTCTCGCTATCTCTCCATTTCTGTCAGCTATGATCGGAAAAGGTACTCTTATACCTGTTTTACAAAAAATGTCATAAAGCCAAGCTAAATGCGAAGCATTCGAATCCACACTTAGCCCAATTAAGCATGTATTCATTCTTTCAAAGTATGTATTTGCCCTAGCAAACGAAATTATCTCTGTGGTACATACTGGGGTGAAATCGCCTGGGTGAGAAAAAAGTACTACCCATTTTCCTTTATAATCATTTAATGATATATTTCCCATTGTTGTTGTTGCTTCAAATTCTGGCGCCCTCTGTCCTATTCTAACATTTCCATTCATCATTATTTCGTAATCCATAAAATATAACTCCTTTCAAACCTAGTCAGTTCATAAATCTTCATTTTGTTTATATATTTTATGAATCATTTGTATATAAGGTTACTATGTTCGCATACATTGTCTGATAATTCCACTTGTTTTGTAACAATTTTATTTATTAAGAACTTCGGGATAATTCTCTTTGCTAGTTACAAATATACCTAACCTACATTGCATTATTCTTGGCCCCCTTCATAACATTTCTAATAAATGTTATTCATAATAGAGGTTGTCTTAGACATCTCTATTATTAAAGGTCCAAGTTGTTATGAAATTTTCTCATTTTCTGGGAAAATAGTTATATTTTTTAAAAAAGTAGAAAAAATCCAATTTTAATTTCTATTAGTAATAAATATGTTTTCTAATAATAGTGTTGATGTTTCATTACATACTACATTTTCTATCAAATTTGTATGATATTTATAATAATTAAAAATAAACCTAAAATATTTGAAAAATTAAATATTTTAGGTTTATTTTTTATATTCACGTTAACATAAAATTGTAAATTGTCGTTAAGATTGTTATATTTATATTTTCAATTTTTTCACTTTCCATTCTTTGAAAAATTCTTCTAAATATCTTTGCATAAATTCGTGTCGTGCTTTTTCTATTCATTTTGCTTCCTCGGTATTTATTAAATCCTTAAGCTTTAATAATTTTTCATAAAAATGATTTATACTATGTCTACTTAAGTTATTATATTCATTTTGAATTTTTATTTCTATAATACCTACATCTGGATTGTATATACTTCTTTTAATTCTTCCGTCAAAGCAAATGTTCTTACTTAAACATATTAACATAATATCATGTTTTATCAAATAAAAAACTACCACGCATTTGTATGGTAGTTTTTTATTTCAGTTATCCGTTGGCTTCAGAAAATTTCTGACACCATTTTTTGGTTTCTTCAAACGAATCAAACTCAGGATCAAGTATTTCATCAATACTATACCAATTAATGCCTTCAGTTTCTTCTGTATTCAGAATAACCTTAGCTCTAGATACAGGTTTGGTTTTATAAATGAGATCCATGTGTTCATGTTCTCCCTCTTTTATGACATTAAGCTGAATGCCATAAGGTCTAACACAATCAGATTCTCTAGGGAATCTTTCTCCTTCAAGCTCAACGTCTAAACCTGTTTCTTCTTTAACTTCGCGAAGTGCTGCAACATCAGGCTTTTCATTTTCTTCGACATGTCCTCCAGGTGGTAACCACTTCTGTAATTTTTTGTGTCGAATAAACAAGAATTTACCCTCCTCATTCATTACATACACTGTAACGTTAAAGTGTCTTTCCATAATTAGCTTCTCCTTTCGTAAATACACTTTTTTCCTAATAACTCAAAAGCTTCTTTAAGTCCTTTCTCGACTAATTCAAAATCTCTTGCTTTAACCGCTTCAAGAACGTCCACTTCTGACCTATCACTTCTACACGGTTTAATTTTACCATCAGGCGATACAAACAAATCATTGTACTTGTTGCAATATTCAGCGGGACTTTCCATTTCACATGCCTTAGCACAGAAAATTTTAATTAATCCTACTACAACACTACCATTAGAATATTTTTCCTTTCGTGTCAAAGACGGAATTTTTTCAAACCCTCTTTTTAACAGAAAATTTCTTAAATATTCCAAAGGCACAAATCCCTCAGAATTTGGAGGAAAAAGTTCAATGAACTTGATTGACGAATTTATGCTTTCAGCAAAATTTATCAAATCAATGAGTTCTTCTTCCGATGAATTGATTCCATCTACAAGAGCAATGTTTAGACAGATTTCAACATCTGGATACATTTCTCTGAATTTTTTGAGATTGAAAATCATCGTATGAAAAACATTTTGTCTTTGAACAATTTCTTCGTACCGAGTACACTTTAATGTATGAACTGATAAATTTATACATTTAATATAATTACCAATGTGCATACATTTTCCAAGTAACGAACCATTTGTAGTAATAGTAACATTACAAAATTCCTTTTTAAGTTCATTTGCAATATCAATAATATCTTTTCTTACCAACGGTTCACCACCTGTGAGTGTTGCTGTTGTAATACCATAACACTCTCTACCTACAGAATATAAAAATCTTATATCTTCTGGTGTAAGTAGATCGTTTTTTGTACTTTGTAAGCCTTCGCCATGACAAAATACACAATTGTAATTACAACGTTGAGTTACTAAAAACCGTAGTTCTCGTGTCACTGGTTGCTTTTGATTCATATTGAATAACCTCCTAATAATATTTAGTCGTAGTGACTATGCTATATATTATAACATATTTTCAGTATTTTTGCAACATTATGTTGATTAGGTGTTGTACTATTTTTATTAAACCTTTTACATTCTACACTATTTTTATCTTTTTTTCAATGTTTTATTTGATATTTTATAAATATCAAATAATCTTTATCACATACTATACTTTTATCATTGTTTTTATTTCTATCCTTTTATTTTATTTTTTCTATTTAAAATAATTTATGTAATATATTTCCTATGTGAATTTTTTACATTATTTTGATTTACCATAGCATATTCCATTGTAGTATCTATTTTTATATGCCCTAATAATTTTTGTACTTGTTCTATTGGCATACCCTTATCAATAGCCATAGTAGCCATTGTTCTTCTAAACTTATGTGGATGTACTTTATTTATATTTGCTTCTTTTCCTAAATTTCTAATAATAATTTCAATTCCTGATATTCCTAATCTATTATATGGTTTTATTAATGATACAAATAATGCTTCATTATCATCTGTTCTAGTCTCCAAATATTTTTCTATGTACATTTTACTTTTGGCACTAAAATATACTTCTCTTTAAGTATTTCCTTTTCCTAAAACTATACAACTTCTTTCTTGAAAATCCATATCAGAAATATTTAATCTAGTTTGTGTTTTACATAATTAATAAGGACTTATGAGAAACTCCACCTTATTTAATTAAAAATGAGCATATCAAAACTAATATACTCACTTTAAATCTTATACAATTATTTACTTATTTTATTTAAATTTTAAGTTTGCAATCTGCGAGACAACTTACTATTTTTTAGAAAAACTGCACTATTTATTAGCTGTTATTCCATAATATCTTCTTCTAAGCAAAATTCCTTTATCAGTTGTATTATTTCTTATATATTCATCTAGCTTTTGCATATCAATATCCTTTTTTATAAGGCTTGTATTTTTATCTTCCTCTGAAAAATCATCTAATATTGGAGTTTTTAATAATAAAGTTAATAAATCATCTTTTGTTTTAAAATATTCTCTATCATATATCGGTATCATCTCAACATTTCTAAAACCAGCATCTAATATATTTTCATAATCTATTTGACTTATTGGTTTTATATCATTAAATGCTTGTCCTCGGTTAAATAATCTTTTTAATTGCCAGCAATCTAATTTATCAACCCCTCTAAGTAGTAGTAAACCATCCTTTTTTAAAGTTTTATAAATTTGTTTAGCATCAATACAAGTATGTCTTGCTACTACTATATCAAAATAGTTATCTGGTGTATCCATATTTAAATTGTCCATAACTTTAAACTTAATATTTTTCTTATTAGATTTTTTTAAATTTTCTTTAGCTGTTTTTATCATTTGTTGGGAAAAATCTGTTCCTACTATTTCTAAAGCCTCTGGAAACTTGTTAATAACTTTTTCTCCTCCACCTGTCCCCAAATCTAAAATTCTTGAACTTTTTGTGGTTTTTTCATTCAATATTTTGTACATATCCCAGTTAGTCAAACTCTCTACTTCATAACTTATTTTACTGAAATCCCAATTTTTTATTCTATTATAATAATCAAAAGTTCATTATTATTCATAATACTACCCACTTTCAAATTAAGTATATAAATTTTTTTATTTAACTTAACATCTATTTTACGTTTTCATTGCTTTATTCTTCTTCTCCTTATAAAATAAATATCATCATCTAAATTTTATCTTTATACTTTTAAGTCTGTTATTTGATATCTTCTATATCATCTATTTTTAATGTATGGCCATATCTAACACGATTCAATTCTTCTTTCATTCTAAAACAATCTTCTAAATCTATATCATATGTATTTGCAATCATTAAAATATAATATAAAACATCTGATAGCTCCTCTTCTATAGTTCCTTTAATATTATTGTCTATCATTCTCTTGTCTTTTCTTATATCCTCTGCTAACTCGCCTACTTCTTCTATTAATTTTAAAAAATACCTTTGTGTATTTTTAATATCTTCTGGTTTTGTTCTCTTGTACTTTTCTTTTAAGTATTTTTGCATTTTTCTTATTGTTAAACTCATAAAATTTTCGTTCCTTTCTCTCTTAGCTCTAAGTAACACATAGTTATAAAAGAATTTCTTTCAAACTATATACCTCCTTATTTTTTATATGACTATTTGTAAGCAAAACCTCTTACTCTCCTTGTTTCTAATGGATAAAAACGGGATTAAAAGTTTTTCATCTACTAGTTTAATTAATCTATACAACCTTGATGGTGTTTGCCACCAAATACTTTTTGTTTTCATTAAAACTCTCCTTTTTACTATAAAATTGATTTTATAAAATTAACACATTCTATGTCAAAAGTACAATTTCTCTTTTTTATATCTTCTTCTGTTAATTCACATATATACTTTTGTAATTTAGGATCGATTTGAATTCTAGATAGGCCATCATATTTTGAAGGTTTATCACTTACTTTTGAAGTAAAAATGAATGTATCTTCTCTAATTTCTTTTGTATATTCTTGACCGTCTTTTATAATTGCAAGTGCAGTATGATAATAAGCTTCGCTTTCTCCTCCTACTTTCTTTAGTGCTTCAACATAATAATCTTGAGTTTCTTCCATAGTCAATTCTTTTCCATTTATTCTGTGAACATATAAGCCTGGTTGCTTTTCAAATTCTTTTATATATAAAGCTGTATCTCCTGCTATTGTTGGTATTTTTGCTATCTTATAGCATGCTTGTGCTTTTATCATAGCATTTTCTGTAACTGTTTTTCCATTTTCATTTACTTTAATGTTAATATTCAACTCATTTAGCGATATTATTTCAATGTCCATTCCTTCTAATCTTTTTTTCATTGATTCTATTTTGTATTTATTTCCAGTTGCATACAATAGTTTTTTCATAAACTTACCTCCTAAATATATTATATACTATAATATATTTCTCCTTGATTTTTGAAATTTAAAATTTCTTTTTTTATTTCATCATCTAATTCTGCAACTCTATAAATATTGTCTCTAATTTTTACCAAAGGATTTATATATCTTTTCTTTCCTTTAGCCTCTACAATATATTTTCCTTTTATTCTTTCTTTGCTCTTATAAACTTTATCGAAATTTTTAAATTTTTCCCATTGTTCTTTTATTTTTGCATTTCCTGTTTCATCTAATATTCTAACAATATCTTCTTCTTTTTGTTTCATAAACATCTTAGGCTCTAATATGCCATCATCCACCGCCATTCTTAAAATATCTGATAAAAAATTATTTGTTATAGTAGAAATACCACCACTCATAAATTTGCCATTATCTAAAACAGCCTTTGTCATTTTCTTAGCTAGCTCTATATCTTGAAAGCACATTTCATATGATCCGTATTCGTTTTTTGCTATTGATATATCTTTATATATTTTATCTACTTCTTTCCAAGTAAGAATTCCTCTAGCTGTACCTGTGTATAAATTATATTCCAATCTATCTGATGATAATTGTGGCATATCATTATCTGCGATTGGATACATTGCATAATCTGATACTTCTTCTACTTTTATATTATACTTTTTTAATATATCATTTATTTCTTTTGATTCTCTTATAATCTCTTCTGTAGCATTCTCTGTGCTTGTCTGTGTCTCTGCATCATTATTATAATAATCAATCACATGTGAAAAAGTAGGAGTAGCTATGTCATGTAATAGCCCAGCTATAGATTG
>UMIY01020252.1_pt1 | contig 15244 bp, 21 predicted proteins | sample 1965921 | NCBI WGS metagenome assembly UMIY01 (sample SAMEA4836134, study PRJEB28245) | human gut metagenome | biome: gut microbiome; material: fecal sample | place: Denmark | collected 2008
TTCCTGACTTTGCGTGTTCCCTCATCATTTCTTTTAAATCATAAGATGATTTAGGATCTAAGCCAGTCATGGGCTCATCTAATATCCAGTTTTTAGGTTCTGAAAGTAAGGCTCCACAGATTACTATTTTTTGCCTCATACCGTGTGAATAGCTTTGTATTTGATTATTTAGTTGATTATATATTTCAAATTTTTTTGTAAGTTCTTCTATCTTTTCTTTTCTCTTATTTTGTGGTACATCATAAACATCTGCCATAAACATTAAGTATTCTATTCCTTTTAATTTTAAAAACATATCCGGACTATCTGGTACAAAGCCAAAATTTTTCTTTGCTTTTAAGGGTTCTTTTTTGATGCTTTTTCCGTCTATTAAAATATCTCCTTCATCCATATTTAATATCCCTGTTATCATTCTTATTGTCGTTGTTTTTCCTGCTCCATTTGGTCCTAGAAAACCAAATATTTCTCCATTTTTAATTTCAAGATTTAAGTCATCTACTGACTTCTTTCCTTTTACATAAGATTTTGAAACATTCTTTATTTCAATCATTTTTTGTACCTCCTATTTTTCCTTTCCAAATTGATAAATCCATACCAGTATTTCTTCAAATACTGATGTATTCAGCTTATAATAAATATATTTCTTGTATTTTTCTTCCTTTACCAAATCTGCTTTTTTTAAATATGATAAATGATAAGAAACTGTTGAGTTAGTTAAATTAAATTTATTAGCTATATCTCCTGCTGTCATTTTTTCTTTTTTTAACATTTCTAATATGCTTCTTCTAACAGGATCTGATATAGCTTTTAATGTTTCCGACATTCCCATTATATTCACCTTCATCATTTCGATATTTATCAAAATGATTTTACTATTTAATTTTTATAATGTCAATAGTTATTTCGATATTTATCGAAATATTTTAAAAAATAAAACAGTTATATTTCAAACTGTTTTATAAGTATTTCTCTTATTAGTCTTTCCAAAATTCTGTTAATAATTTTGCTAATTCTTCTGGATTTTCTTCATTTATGATATGCCCTGCATTTTTCATAATTTCTAATTTTGCATTTTTTATATTTTCAGATAAATAATATGCTGATTTAATATTGGCATTATCTTTTTCTCAATTTACTCTTATATTTCCCGAAGTTGTAGTTATTTTTAATACTATTTCTGCCATTCTGTTATTATTTATTACTTCAGCATCTCCAGAGTTGGTTTCTGTTTCAACATATATATCATTTTTTCCGTTTATCCTAACATTTCCAGATTTAGCATTTATGTTAGAATTTTCTGTAATGTTTAATGAATTTATGTCTATATTGCCAGAACTTGTTTTTAACTCGCAATAATTCTCTATAGTATCTATACTAATATCTCCCGATGAAGCCTCTGCGTTTATTCTATCTGCACTTTTTATATTTATTTTTCCAGAAGATGTTTTTATTGTACATTCTCTTATTGTTCCCACTTCAACATCTCCAGATGATGCTTCTGCAGATAATTTGTTAAAATTGCCTGCTTTTATATCTCCAGAACTTGCTTGTATTTTTACTTCGTTTCCATTGCCAACAACAATATCTCCAGAAGAACTTTTTAATTCTCCTTTATTTATATTTCCGCATTCGATTTTACCGGAAGAAGATTCGAAATTGATATTGTTATTTTCTAGACTTTGTGCTGTTATATCTCCACTAGAAGTATGTACATTAAATTCTTCATCACTCTCATTTGGTACTTGTATTATTATTTTTTCGTCACACCAATAAAACATTGCAAATATATATCCTTTTGTATTACTTTTAGTTATTGAAAGCTCTTTGTCAGTAATTGTTTCATTTATTATTTCGTCTTTATCTCCATAAGCTGTAATTTTTATTTTATCTACATCTGCTTTTTCGATAGAAACATTTGAAGAAGATACATCTACTTTAATTTTATCTAATTCTTCTGGTTCATATTCTTTTTCAAATATCTTTTCTGTAGTGTCTCCAAAAGTTAACAATGAAAAATTCATATTAGATTCATTATCTTTATTTATAATTGCAAATATCATAAAATTTAATAATGCTATAATTATTAAAACTAATATGATAATTAAAATTACTTTTACTACTTTACTTTTCAATCTCATCACTTCCTTTTTCTACTGTAATTTTCTTGCTTTTTTCTTCTTTCATACTAAATATAAGTTTTACTATAAGTTCCACCAAAGCAAATATTACCCATAAAATCCATGTTATATGCCATGCCATTGTTAAAAAGCTTACAAGTAAATAGATAACCAAGAAAAATGTTGCAATAATTTCTATTATTAAAGCTTCTGTTTTATTTTTTGCGCCAACAGCCTTTATTTTTATAGTGCCATCATCTAACTCTTCAATTTCTTCTATTGCGTCATTCAGTTCTTCAATATCTTCTTTTATTCCTTTTTCTTTTTTCTCTACTTTATATTTATTTGGATATGCTACAAAAAAATATACAATCATTACTGTTGCAATAGTGCAAAGTGTTGCCCAAATCATAACTGCGTGAGCATCTTCGTACCTTAATACTTCTACCATATATGGTAATCCAAAAGTTGCTATACAATATAAGAAAATGCTGATGCTTAGTACAATTGCTTTTCTTTTGTTACGTTTTTTCGTATAGTCGTCTTGTGTTGTATTTCCATTTTCAATAGTCTTTGGCTTTTCTCCTTTTATCAATTCTTCTGTAGTTATCCCAAATACCTCACATAGTGGTTCTATTTTATCAAAATCTGGTGTACTTTGATTTGTCTCCCACTTTGAAATTGTTTGTCTTGTTACTCCTATTTTTTCTGCTAATTTTTCTTGACTCATATTTATGCTATTTCTATATTGAAATAATCTTTCTCCTAATGTCATTTTTAATTTCTCCTTTCAAATTTTCTTGATTAAATTATACTGTAAATTTCGGTTGCATGCTACCAATTAGCCTTTGAACTTTGTCAACTTAAGTTAACAATTGCCTTTTTTGCCTTTATTATATCAAATAATTTAAAAGAAGAATAGATTTTAACACTATTCTTCTAACTTATTTTCACTTTATTCATTTTAATATTTATCAAGTCCAGTACCATTCTTTAAATATACTTTTATTTGCCTTATTATATGAGGAATATTATAATTTCCAGCAAATTTTTCATTATTCAATAATTCATCATTTATAGTTCTCCATTCAAGCTTATTCTTTTCTTCTACCAGATTTACATCATGCTTTAGAATACCATAATAAACCTGTAAATTATTTTCATATTTAAAATAGTTTAAATCCATAAAATGGTCTAGTTCTATATCATTACGAGATATTCCTGTTTCCTCGAATAACTCCCTATATGCTGCTTCATCATTTGTTTCATCTTTTTCTACTTTTCCTCCTACAAAGTTATATAAACCCTTATATGGCTCTTTTGCTCTAATACAAAATAGTGCTTTATCTAAATTATTATTAAACACAACTATTAGATTTAATTTTCTCATTTTAATTCTCCTTTACATTTTTGATATAAAAACTTTATTATTTGTCAAAAGCTTTTAAAGAAGCTCCCTCATGTTTTAATAAAAATATCTTTTTATCTATACCACCTGCATAGCCTGTTAAACTTCCATTGGTTCCTATCACTCTATGACAAGGAATAATAATAGAAATTGGATTATGACCTACCGCTCCTCCTACTGCTTGTGCTGACATTGTACTTTTATTCATTATCTTAGCCACTTTTTTTGCTATTTCTCCATAAGTAGTCACTTCTCCATAAGGAATCTCGCATAATAACTTCCAAACATTTTTTGCAAAATCACTTCCAATTGGTTCTAAATCCAGCTCAGAAATTTGTGGTTTCTCTCCTTTGAAATATCTGTCTAACCATTTTTTTGCTTTTACTAAAATAATGTCATCCTCTTTTTCTTGTATTTCTTCTTTTAACTTTCCTAGATAATATTTTTGTCCTTCTATCCATAACCCTGTTAACTTATTATCTTTACTCGCAAGCAATATTTTTCCGTACCGGAGAATTATAATATGTTGTGTAAACCATAATAGTTTTTTTATCCTTTCTTTATAGTATTTTTTCGTATATATTAAATAGATTCTCTTTTACAGAGAACCTAGTATTTTTTAATCTGCATTATTAAATATTTCGTCTTTATTTTTCTTCAAATTAAAATTAAATTTATAATAATATGGTTGAATATCTCCAACATAGTCAGCAAAATAAATAATATTACCATCTTTATCTTGTATTTTTAAATTTGGGAATGTTCGAATCATCTTTCTGTCATCCCAAAAAGTATTAATAAATTCTGCAAGTTTTTCATTACTATATATTTTTTCATAAACAATATCTGCCTGTTCTTTATTTACTATTGGAAGATTATTTTCATGTACTTTTCTTACTATAAAAAATTCTAGAGCGAACCCTGTAAGCACAAAGTCTATAAATAAAAATATTGTAACAATTAATGTTATTACTTTTAATTTTTTAATTGATATTTTTGACTTTATCCAGTTGATTAATCTATCAATCCTAGGATTAATATATGACATTAAGTATATTGCTAGAAGTCCCCAAAAGATAGAAAAAAATACACAAATTCGTCCATTTAGATTAAGTGGCATATTAGAATAATCCCACCATTTTACATTTAAAATTACTTCTCCTATCCAACTTACTACATATTCTATAATTGAGCCTACAATAAATCCACCCCAAAATAATCGGTTATTATTTTGGTTAAAATGTTGTAGAGATAAAATCATAATAACAGCGCCTAGACCATAAATACCACAAAATGGGCCATACAAAAAGCTTTGTCTACTTTCCCATGTTCCTTTTGTTACAATTCCAAAAAGTGTTTCTATAATATATCCTAATACACTATAGATTATAAAATAGGCTAAAATCCTCCATATTGTATATCCAAATATCTTAAATTTCTTTTTTTGTTTTGTTGCTTGTTCTACTTTTTCCATATTACTCCTTTTATTTTTTCATTAAAATTTCTACTTTTATTTCTGGATTTACTAATTTTAAAAATTTATCTCCTTCTTTTTTGGAACCCACTATACTTCCATAATGTGTTGGCACAGTTACTTTAGGTTTTATTTCATTTATTAGCTCTGCCGCTTCTTTATAATCCATTGTATAAGTTCCACCAACTGGTACAAATGCTACATCACTTTTAACTTTTTTATTTTCCTCTGTTATATCGGTATCTCCTGCTATATAGTAGGTAACTCCCTCTATTTCTAGTAAATATCCAACCCATGCATTTCCTTTTGGATGAAATTGCTTATTAACATTATAGGCTGATATTGTTTTGAATTCTATATTTTTTACAGTATAACTTTCATTTGGTCTTACTGTAATAATATTTTCTTCTTTCCATCCTTTTTTCAATAATTTTGTTTTTAAATCTTCTGGTACTACAATAATAGTATCTTCTTTTACTACCTTGTCTATATCTTCTTCAGAATAATGGTCATAGTGGTCATGTGTGATAAAAATCACATCTGCATCATTATAATTTTTTTCTATTTTAAATGGGTCAAAATAGATTATTTCTCCTCTACAAAATCTGATACTACTATGACATAAAACTTCAATACCTTCTAACATTTTTCATTCTCCTTTCTATTTTTCTAGCTCTATCACCTTTGTAGCTATCTTTTTTATAAATGTTTCATCATGCTCTACAAAAATAATAGTAGGCTTGTATTCTAAGATAGCATCTTCAATTTGTATTCTTGTTAAAATATCAATATAATTCAAAGGCTCGTCCCAAATATAAAGGTTTGCCTGTTCTGATATGCTTTTTGCAATTAGAATTTTCTTTTTCTGTCCTTCGCTCATTTGCTTTATATCTTTATCAAACTCAGAATTTGAAAATCCCATTTTTACTAGCATTGCTTTAAAAATACTTTCTTCTACTTCGTACTGTTTTGCAAACTCTTTAAGATTCCCTTTTAAATATTCCGTACTTTGTGAAACATATGATATTTTCAAATCATTTGCCACTTTTAAAGTACCTGTATATTCTAGTTTCTCTACTAATACTAAATTATTAGTATTCTCAGTATCTTTACTTCTCTTCTCTAAAATTAACTTTAATATACTCGATTTTCCAGCACCATTTTTGCCAACTATTGCAACTCTATCTCCATTATTCACTTCAAAAGAAGTCAGGTTAAATATAGCTTTATTATCATATTCTATTTGTAATCCTTCTGCTAAAACTAATGGATTTTTTCTGCATTCTAATGGAATTATTTTTAAACTATCGCTTCTATCCACATTATTTAATAAGCTAGACTTTTCTTCAATTGCTTTATCAATTCTTCTTTCCAATACTTTAGAACGTTTCATCATCTTAGCAGACTGATGCCCTATATATCCTCTATCTACACTAGAGCCAGAATTTGTAGTATTATATTTTGTCTTTTCTATCTTATCAGACCAATTTGCTGTATTTCTTGATGCAATTTCTAATCTACCAATATCTTTTCTTAGCTTTTCATTTTGTGTTAATTCGAAATTGTCTTGTCTATCTTTATTTTCTTGCCATGATGAGAAATTTCCTTTTTGAATATCAATATTCGTATTATTTATAGAAATTATATGGTCTACCACTTTATCTAAAAAATTTCTATCATGGGATACCAAAATAAATCCTTTTTTCTTATTCAAATATTCTACTAAATTATTTCTCGTCTCAATATCTAAGTGATTTGTTGGCTCATCAATAAGTAGAAAGTTATTTCCTTTTAAAAATAAGCTTATTAAAAGAATTTTTATTTGTTCTCCACCACTTAACAGATTAAAATTTCGATAAAGAATTTCTGCATCTGTATTTAATAAATTTAATTCCTTAATAATCTGCCAGTCTTCTACACTTGGTGCAATTTCATTTACAATTTCTATTGACATTCTTTCTTTGTCTTTTACTTCAAATGGGAAATAATCAAATTCTACACTTTTTGTTATTGTTCCTTTATATTCATATTCACCTAGTAATAGCTTTAAAAATGTAGTTTTTCCCTTTCCATTTCTTCCAATTAAGCCTAGTTTCCAGTCTGTATCAATATTAAAAGATACATTTTCAAATACATTATTTAGACTTCCATCATATCGGAAGGTTAAATTTTTTACACTTATTATTGACATTGTCCCTCCTATTCTGAAACTTCTTCTGGCGTATTTTCATATAATGGTACAATAAAATTTAAATTTGTATCTACTGTAGCCGAAGCTTCATATATTGATTTCATATTTGTTGCTTCTGATTCAGGTGCTAATAAATTTTGCATATATTGATGCGAATATAGTGTTCTATCTTGATTTACAATATCAAACTTTTGCAAATATAAGGTGTTTTGACCCACATCAATATATCCGCTTCTTACAAAATCCACTCCACCAATTAAAGCTTTTTCTAAAGAATCCCATCCTTGCTCATAGGCATATTCCGCTGCATTTTGCAAGATTTCTTCACTAGAGTTTCCTGTTGCATTAATATTAAATGGATTATATACTATCACTCCATTATATTCATATCCTCTCGATAAAGTAGTTCCGCTCCTTCCTTGCTCTTGTATTAATCTCGCAGTAATAAAATAGGCATCCACATTTACATTTCTTCCAGCTTGTATTAATGCCTCAGCTATACTATCGCCTTCCAAAAAAGAACCTTCTGTAAGTGACTTTATTCCTTCTACTGTTTGCGCTCCTTCTGTGAATTTTAATTCTAAAAATTGAAATATATTATCTTCATTTAAAATATTCCTTGGATCCATTTGATGTCTTATTGCTTTATCAGAAGCACATAGCCATGTTCCATTATCATATCTTTTATCTCTACAAATAGCACATCTCCAGTCCTCTGGATAATTTGATGAATCTGGAATTAAGTTTAAAGGAGATGTTCTAGTATCAGAATGTCCCTCATTTGCAATTACTTCTTCCCATTCAAGCCTTGTGTAAAATAACGTAAATGTCCAATTTGGATGACTAGCTTGTAATTCATCAATTAATTCCTTATATCCTGGATATCTTTCTTCATCTAAATTCGTTCCATCATAAATTTCATATTTTTGCTTGCTTTCTTCTACTCTAATAATGGAAACTATTATAATAATGGCAATTAGGACAATTAATAAAATGGCAGCAACTATTCTTATTCGTATTGGTATAGATTTTACAATTTGTTTTACGTTTTTTATTAAATTACTTATTTTTTCTAATTGGTTCGTTTTCATGTTTTCTATCATACCATAAAAGAGAAAATTATGCTACTATAATTTTCTCTTTTTACACTTATTCTTCTATTTTTCTTACATCAATCTCATAAATTTGACAGGGATAGCTCTCTAGTACAATTCCTGTATAAAATACTTCTATTCTATCTCCTACTGCATATTGTGATGAATCTTCTACTCCAACCCAAACAGCATCTCCTATATTCTTATCTTCTGAATTTACAAGAAGTGTTTTTTCATTTACTTCTGTAACTTCTCCTATAAAGGAAGGTGCCGTATCATAAGTTTCTATTTCCTTTGGATAATTTGCAACAGTCATTGGCTTATATTCTTTTTCACTTTTTGAATCATAATCAATGGCACCTTGTAAGGTTAATTCTATATTAATTAAGTTTTCATCTTCTACTAAATCTATCGAGTAAATTTCAGCAGGAATATCGTCATAGGTTGTTACTTTTGTATCTGCTTCAAATGCATCTCTAGTATTATCATAGGTTAATATATACCCCAAGTTTTCCCTATATTCTAAATCTGTAATAATTGGATCACCTTCAATTGTGTATTGAACAATTCTTATAGAATCTGATTGTCGGTTTTCGTTATTTGCAGTTGTATTTGCAATAAAAGAATCTAACTCATCTTTATTGAATACTGCATTAGATATTACTACACAACCATCTTTTATTGCTTGTTCCATTGAATATTCTTGTGGTATCTCCTCTAATAATTTTTGTTCATCTATATTTTTCTCTATAATTTCTTCAATAGAGTTTAATTGTTCTTCTGTTATATCTGCTTGTTTATCTCCTTTTTCTATTGCTTTGCAATCTCGCTTAACCATATAATGTTCTTCGTCATTTATTATAATTTCGTAACTATAAATTCCATTGCACAATTCTCCATCATATACAAAATCACTTAAAATTTGTTTTAATATTAATGCATCTTCACCTTCTATTGTAATATTAGGTAGATTAATATAACCCTTTATGGTTATATTAGTGTCATCTATATAATTATTATATTCCTTCTCGAAATCTTCATATTTCATAAGCCAAGAGCCAATTTTCATTTCATCATATCCATTTACCCTATTAAAATCAATTACTTTATATCCAAGTCCTAAATATTCGTTAGTTCCACCATCATTAGCTGTAGCATAATTGATACAAAATATTGGTGTTTCTTGTCTTTGTACTCTACTATAATCCACCGCAAAAAATATTAATCCTAAAATTATAATTGCTCCTAATATAATAAGTAATACTTTTATCCCCTTTTTCATTTTTACCACCTTTTTCCTTTCTATTATTTAGACACATTTTTATGTGCATTTTGTTGGTGTTTTATAAAAATTATTGTAAAAATGATACTGAATAATAAAAATATTCCCGTAAAACTTAATATACCAATATTAATATTGGTATGTATTGCTCCTTCTGTTTCTGGTATTTCTATTATTTCATTTTGTATTATTGTATTATCGGTTGAAATTGATGAATCTATATCACTTTCTACACTTGAACTTGCTTGATTTTCTGTTTGGTCTTTCTCCTCACTTTCATTTTCATTATCTATATTTATATCATTACTTGAATTTGTTTGTTCAATTTTTATATTAGCTGTATTGCCTTTTATAAAAATTAATATTCCAAGAATAAACATAGAAATATTACCTAATAGTAGTTTTAATGTATGTAAAGCAGTATAATATTTCCATTGAACCGTTCCAATTGGCATTTTTAATAATAAAGCTATTTCTTTAAAAGACATATTAGAAAGTATTTTCAGTGAAACAATTTCTCTTTCTTGCTCATTTAATTTAGAAATAATTCTATTATATTTATCCTTTTCTATTATTTTATTTAATTCTTCGTCTTCCTCTGCTATATAATAAATATCGTCTAAGCTAACGTCTTCTTTCTGTTTTCTTAAATAATTAAGAGTCTCATTCTTCGTCAAAGAATATAGCCAACTTGTTTCATTATTTGTTGGTAGTTTCTCTTTATCCATTTCAAATATTTTTGCAAATACAATTTGTACGATGTCTTCGCTGTCTTCCTTGTTTTTTAACATAGAAAAAGCAATTCCATATACTAGTCTATTATACTTACTATATAAAACGTTTATTTTGTCGCTATCTCCATTCTTTATTTGTTGAAAAGTCAAGTGTAAATCTTGCTTTTTTATTTTTTCCATTTTTAATAGCATTCCTTTCTAAAAGCAGAAAGCTGATTGAAAAAGAATTAAATTCTATTTATTTTTCAATCTTTCCTCTCCATAAATCTTATCAATAATTGGAAAAGCCTTCCAAGCTAATGGCCATCCACAATAAAATGCAAGTTGTGTAATAACCTCTACTATTTCTGTTTTTGTAATTCCATGTGCCTTTCCCATTGCAATATGAGATTCAAAAGGTCCATCTACAATTCCTTTTCCAAATAGTCCTGCAATCGTAATCATGCTTCTATCTCTAGGACTTAACTTATCCTCTCTTGACCAAATTTCTCCAAATAAAACATCATCATTTAGCTCTGCAAATTTTGGAGCTAATTTTCCCAACTTATCTCTACCTGCTGTTTGTTTTTCCATACTATATCATCCTTTCCATTTTTATTACTAAGGCTAACTTTCCTTAGTCTGTGCGTGTACTTGTTGAGAACAAATCTACATAAGTACATCAAAGCTTTGCTTTCGGTAACGCACAATTATCTTATACTACTTAAAGTTTACTTTAAGTCAATAGCTATTTACTATTTTTTGCGAATTTAGGTATTGTCCCTAATTTCGCATTTTCGACTATTTAAAAAATTTTCTTAAACCTATTTTTTCCAAACTGCACTACTTTTCCTTCCGCTATTGTTATTACTTTATTTATATCTGTAATTACTTCTCCATCTACTTTTACGCCATTACCTAAAATCATTCTTTTAGCTTCACTTTTAGAACTTGCAAATCCAATTTCTACTAGTAAATCACATATATTAATTTCCTTTTTATCTATTTTCACTTCTTCTACATTATCTGGTATTTCTCCTTTTGCGATATTTATGTATCTTTCCTTAATGCTTTCAAATTCATTAACATCATCATACATTTTTAGTAATTCTTTCGCAAATAACATATGTGCTTCTCGTATATCTCCACTCATTATCTTATCAATTTCATCAGTTGATAAATCAGTTGCGAGTTCAAAATATTGTCTTAAAACAACATCTGGTATCTTCATGCTTTTTTCAAACTTTTCAAATGGTGAATCTGTAAGACCTATATAATTGTCTAATGATTTACTCATTTTCTCTTTTCCATCTAGTCCTACTAGTAACGGAAATGTCATTACAACTTGACTTTCTTGTCCATAATCTTTTTGTAGCTCTCTTCCTACTAACAGATTAAATGTTTGGTCTGTTCCACCTATTTCTATATCCGCTTTTAATTCTACAGAATCGTATCCTTGCATCAATGGATACAACAGTTCATGCATGGAAAGAGGTAAATTATTTTCAAATCTATTTTTGAAATCGTCTCTCTCCATTATTCTTGCTACTGTATATTTACTTGTTAATTTTATTACATCTGCAAAATTCATTTTTGATAACCATTCTGAATTAAATGCTATTCTTGTTTTATTTTTGTCTAGTATTTTTGTTGCCTGTTCTAAATAGGTTTCTGCCGATTTTCTAGTTTGTTCAAATGTTAATGCTGGCCTCGTTTTATTTTTACCAGAAGGGTCTCCTATCATTCCTGTAAAATCACCTACAACAAATACTACTTCATGTCCCATGTCTTGAAATTGCTTTAATACTCTTAAAACCACGCTATGACCTATATGCAAATCTGGTCTTGATGGATCAGCTCCAAGCTTTATCATTAACTTTTTACCACTATTTATTTTTCTATCCAAATCTTCCTCTGAAAAAATTTGTACTGCTTTTCTTTTTATTATTTCTAACTTATCATTCATATTTATTCCTTCCTTTCTAAAAAAGCCAATCCATCCATTAAAGGACAAATTGACTTCGTTGTACCACCTTCTTATTCTACCTCTGTTTTCCATAATCCATGTTTATTACAATATGCATATATTGTAGAATTTGGAATATATTTGAATCTAACTTCTGGTTTTTGATTTGGCTCAAGTCTTATTCTTGTTGTTTGATTATCACTTACTTGTGCAATCCACATTATATAATGGTCTTCTACCATAGGATGTTCTACTTCTCCCACCCTTACTATAATTTCATTTCCATCTTTTTCATATACAGGTACATGTTTTTCTGTTGCGGCATCTTGGCTGTTTGCAACTAATAGCTCCATTTCTTTTCCACAACACCTAATATGATTTATATCTCCATCAATTAGTCCTATTATATTTCCACAAATTTCGCATTTATAAAATACTGTGTTTTTTCTTTCCATTTTACATTACCTCCTACTTTTTTGTATATATTATCATAGGAATGATTTGTTTGCAAGTTCTTTTAAATCAAATAATTTATTACTTTATCTATATCTTCTTCGATTAGAACTACATTCTCTTCCAAATCCAAATAAGTAAAAATGTTGTTTTTATTAATTCTTATTAAACTCCAATTTTTATTTTGAAATACCATTTGCTCAAAAGGTATTCTAATTCTTTATTATTATAAGTTTTATTATGGCATGCATTTTCGCATTGCAATAGTGCATAGTCTCCTTGTACTGCAAATATCTTTTCTGTATCAAATCCTGCATTTTCAAACTGTCCATCTACATTTGTAGTGATTACAAAATAATTTTTATTCTTAACTAAACTTAGCAATTCTTGGTATAGTTTAAGTGGTTCTTCATTAAATCTGTTTAGTTTAATCATCTTAGCCCAAAAAGCCCATTTCTCTTCTTGTGTGTTAAAATCATAAAAAGATGCTGAATACAAATCTTCAAAATGATATTTTTCAATATATTCCTTAAAATTTCTTTCAAAATACTTTTCATTATCCCTTAAATACTCTATAACTGCTCCTATCGCAATTCTACAAGCCTCTTCTTTTGGAAATCTGAATTCACCTGTTGATATACATGGAAAAGCTATCGCTCTAATTTTGTTCTCTTTTGCTATTTCTAATGAATTGATATAGCATTCCTTTAATTGCCTCTCTTCCCTTTCTGTTACTGAAGTGTAAATAATTGGTCCTACAGTATGAATAACATACTTTGCTGGCAAGTTATATCCTTTCGTTAAAAATGCTTTTCCAGTTTCTAATTCTCCTATTTCTTCCATTTTTTCGTTACATTCTAATCGTAGTTGTACTCCACTACTAGAATGAATTGCATTATCTATACATTTATGACAAGGAATAAAGCAACCTAATCCTTGTGAATTCGCCGCATTCACAATAGCATCTATTTTGAGAAGTGTAATATCTCCTTTTCACAAACATATTTTATCTTTGTATTCTAAAGTAGAATTTGGAAATATATCTGCAACAGTTTTTACATTCTCTATTTTTGTAATTTCTTTCTTTTGTAATTTCTCTTGTAGATATTCATTTTCTATTTTTATATATTCCTCTTTTATTGGTCTAGGCTCTCTAATATTGCACAAACTACGATACAGTCTTTTTTTAGCTTCTTCATCACTAGGAGTCTCAGTTATTTTTATATTTTTATTTTCCTTTAGTAGGTATTCTATTAAATAATCCAACTTTTCCAAAATATACCTCCTTTTTCTCTCTTTTCAAATTATACTATCTTTTAGGTCTCTTGTTAAGTAGGCACTTTTTTGTAACCCAGTTTCCTTGAAGATACTATTAGAAAAAATAAAACTACCTTCTTTTTGAAAGTAGTTTTTTCGTCTATTGTTTATCATTTTTATTTTTTAGTAAGTAAATTGCTAAACAACTAATTCCTATACCTAACATAGTAATAGCATTGTTCATATCAATTTGCTTTAATACAGATGTGACTATTATGCAAATTCCCATTGCTAATCCAACACCAAGCAATGCTATATTAACAATTTCACTGATTTTGCTATTTTCTTTTTTAGATTGAGCATTTAATAGTTCTTCTACTGTTGTACCTAAAACTTCAGCTAGTTTTGGAATAGAATTAACATCTGGACAAGACAAGTTTCTTTCCCATTTTGATACAGCTTTGTCTGTTACATTCATTTTCTCTGCTAAATCATTTTGTGTCATTCCTTTTTCCTTTCTTAAAGAACTAATCATTTCTCCAATACTTTTATTTGACATATCAACCCCTCCTTTGTTAATTCCATTGTACTATTACTCTTCTGCAAACTCAACCGACAGTTAGTTTACTTTAATAAACCTTTAGTTACGTTTAATATTTATTTTAAATTTTGGATATGCATTCATTATATGACGATAAAAAGCCGAATTTTTTTCTAGCCAACTCATAACCTTTTCAATGTTGGATTTAATAAGTTAACCATATTTACTACAAAAGGATGAACAACATATACTATAAGAGTTCCAAGTATCCCAAAAGGTAGCATTGTTTCTAGACATATTCTACCGTTTATATTAAATTTTCTTTTAGAATAATCCCACCATCTTGCTTTAAACTTCTTTTCCATCCATATAATAAACTCTAATTGAAGTACAAGCTCCATAATATTCTATCTGTGATTTAATTACATTTCCAAATAATTCAATAAATTTACGTTCTTCTATAGTTTGCTTTTTATTTGGTGTAATTATAACAAGGTCTATATCAGATGTTAATTTATATGTACCTCTAGCATAAGAACCAACAACAATGACACTTTCTATTTTTTCTTCATTTTTCGCCCAATTTTTTATACTTTCTAAAAACTTCTCCATTATATGCTCCTATTTAATATGTCAAATTGCGATTTCTAGTCTAACAACTTATTGTTTTTTTATTCTAGATGTCATATTTAAACCCAACTTCGTAATAATCTTTTTCTCCTATACGTATTAATTTTTCTTTAATAAT
>UMIY01035913.1_pt1 | contig 15220 bp, 16 predicted proteins | sample 1965921 | NCBI WGS metagenome assembly UMIY01 (sample SAMEA4836134, study PRJEB28245) | human gut metagenome | biome: gut microbiome; material: fecal sample | place: Denmark | collected 2008
GGTATTTTGAAGAACTTCACTAACTCATTTTGCAGACGGGTACTGTCCAATGCTGCAAGTGTAGAGACTTGTGAAGGCTTCAATCCTGAATAAAGCAAGGTGATCAGGCCGGTAATGTCGGCCGGGTTGAATACTACCACTACGTGTTTCACGTCCGGGCAGTATTGGCGGATGTCTTTACCGAACTGGGCAGCAATCTCGGCATTGCCTTTCAGCAGATCTTCTCGCGTCATACCGGCTTTACGGGCTGCACCACCGGACGATACGATATAAGCTGCACCGGTCAGCGCCTCCTTGATATCGGAGGTATAGGTGAGATTGACCCCTTCGAATCCGCAGTGGTATAACTCTTCGGCTACACCTTCCAGTGCCGGGGCGTATGGGTCATACAAGCAGATGTTGGGAGTTAATTTCATCATCATGGCGGTTTGTGCCATATTTGAGCCAATCATTCCGTCGGCTCCTACAATCGTTAATTTCTCGTTGGTTAAGAATTCCATAATCTTATCTGTTTTTTGTAAATGAATATACTGTTTCTCTATTGATGATACAAAGATAACGACTTATCAGCCAGATTGTTCATTGAAAAAAGTTTTAGCTGATAATGAAAAGTTATATCGGGAGGGGAGATATGATTGAAATAAACTATCTTTGCAGTGATTTAGAAGTTTGTTTTAGTAGTAAGTAGATAGTAGTTAAGTAGTAGGTAGCTAAATTGTGAAGTTGTAAGTAGCTGGTGGTTGGAGACCTTTCAGTATAACAACGCCGATATGTTGCATTGTTTCTAACTACTGATAACCTGTTTCTGACTACCATCTACTTACTACTTAACTACTTACTACTAACTACTAACAAATTACTGCTAACAAATTACTGCTGAATAATTATGTCCATTGAATTAGGAAAGTTCAACCGTCTTGAGGTTGTGAAAGAGGTTGATTTTGGAATGTATCTGGATGGGGGTAACGAAGGGGAAATCCTGTTGCCTGCCCGTTATGTACCCGAAGATTGCCAGATAGGAGATGTATTGAATGTGTTTCTTTATCTTGATAGTGAAGAGAGATTGATTGCCACGACATTGACCCCTCTCGTACAGGTCGGTGAATTTGCTTGTTTGGAAGTGGCATGGGTCAATCAGTTTGGAGCCTTTCTCAACTGGGGGTTGATGAAGGACTTGTTTGTGCCCTTTAGCGAGCAGAAGATGAAAATGCAGGTTGGTAAGAAATATATCGTTCATGCCCATCTGGATGATGAAAGTTACCGTATTGTGGCTTCCGCCAAGGTGGATCGTTATCTTTCGAAAGAAAAGGCAGAGTATCAGCCGGGTGAAGAGGTGAATATTCTGATTTGGCAGAAGACGGATTTAGGCTTTAAGGCTATTATAGAAAACAAGTTCGGCGGATTACTTTATGATAGTGAGATCTTTCAGCCTTTGCATACCGGTATGGTGCTGAAAGCATATGTAAAGCAAATACGTGAGGATGGCAAGATAGACTTGGTGCTTCAGAAACCGGGATTTGAAAAGGTGGACGATTTCTCGAAGACTCTGCTGGAATATATCCGTGAGCACGACGGGTATACACCTCTGAATGATAAAAGTCCTGCAGATGATATATACGCTGCTTTCGGCGTAAGTAAAAAGACGTTCAAGAAAGCGGTGGGCGATTTGTATAAAAAACATTTGGTTGTGCTGCAGGAAGACGGTATCCGGCTGGCATCCTCCTAACTGCAATAGGGAAATCCCTATATACGAATATAGATAATCATTAGGGTGGGGAGTTTCCTCACCCTATTTTTGTGGTATAAGAACACACGGAAGTTGAATTACTTAAATGTATATAGGATATGAAAAAGATACATGTTTTATGGATGTTATTGTTTCTGGTGTTGGGCACAAGTTGTGTTTCTGTAAACCGGTTGATGAAAGTGCAGGAGGGTATGAGCAGACAGGAGATCTCAAAGATTTTCGGGACACCGGAATACCGCCGTTTTGACAGGGGAATGGAAGAGTGGGAATATCGAAGCCTGTCTCTTATTTCGGGAGAGTATAAAGTGGTGGTGATAACGTTTGAGGATGGAAAGGTTTCGGGTATGGATACATTTACGATGCGGGATTTCCAAGAACATCCTCTGCCGCCGACACCTTGTATACATTAAAAATGGGATGTTTTCCTAAAAAAGTTTCACTTTTAAGATATAGGTTATGAAAAAGATACATACTTTTGGCATTCTGTTGCTGATGATGGTGCTTGTCGGCTGTGTCACTGCCGGTGTCGGGTTTACGAATGAACAATTGTCCGGTATCCATAGGGGGATGACACTGGAACAGGTTAAGGAGGTACTCGGAGCGCCTGCTTACAGGAGTTTTGATGATAAAGGCGAAGAGTGGGAATTCCGTGTAATGATACTCTCCGGATGGTCGGTTGTCCGGGTACGCTTTGTGGATGGTAAAGTGACGGAGATGAAATCTTATTTGGAGAGAGACAGAGATTGCCATGCCAGAACGGAGAATAATAAAATAGAAAAGATATGATACGCAGATTGATACTCGGTTTTTGTTTTCTGCTGGCAATGTTTCCGGCAAGTGCTTTCTCTTTGGAGGGCCTCTCTGTTGAAAGCCCAAGAGAACAGGTGGTGGTATTTATTGATGGGAAGCAGGTGTGCCGGCCTACATATAGTTGTTTTATCGCTAACCTGCATGGTGGCAGTTATCGGGTGGAGGTATATGCCGTCCGTCGTGGAAACCGCTTTGAAAGAGAGAACTTATTGTTTGATGAGCGTGTTTATTGTTCGGGTAGGGAGGTGAAGGAGATCGTCATCGATGGTCCGGACAGACCGGAACACAGACCGGGCAGGCCGGATAAACCCGGACACCGGCCGGATGGTTTCAATTCCAGGGAGCCGGTGATGAGCGACAGCTCTTTCAATCAGTTCATGAGCTCATTGAAAAAGCAGCCTTTTGAATCCGACCGTAACGCTTTACTTGACAATGCATTGATAAGTTCGTATTTTACTACCGACCAATGTATACGGTTACTGGAATTTTATACATTTGACAGTGAAAAGAAACCGTTCCTTAAGAAAATATATCCGAGGATTGCCGATAAGGCGAATTTCTTCCGGGCATTGGATAAACTGACCTTTAGTTCGGATAAGGAGGAGGTAAATCAGTTTATAAAGGTGTATCATGAGAATAATAACTAAAAAGACTTACTGATTATGAAACGAATTATTTTAATATTATTTGCCATTGGGATAACTGCCATGAGCAGTGTGAGTATGGCCGCTATGAGCAATAGCAGAGTTCGTAAGGAGACGCGTTTCCTGACAGATAAGATGGCGTATGAACTGAACCTGAATACTGCCCAGTATAATGATGTCTACGAGATCAATTTCGATTTTATCTATTCCATCCGCTATCTGATGGATGACGTGATACGTGGATACGAATGGGCGTTGGATGATTATTATAATTATCTGGATGTACGTAACGACGACTTGCGTTGGGTATTGAGCGATGCGCAGTATCGACGTTTTCTGCAAGCCGATTATTTCTATCGTCCGATCTATGCAAGTGGTGGCGGATGGAATTTCCGTGTCTACATTACTTATACCAATCGTAACTATTTCTATTTTCCGAAACCCTACCATTATCGTAGCTATTCGGGAGGACACTACCGGACGCATTTTCACAATGTAAGCTATTATCGCGGAAGGTATAACCATAGTTATTATAGAGGAAATTATAGTGTGAGAAATGATCGGGTATATCATACGAATCGCCGTTCCGATTTCGGCTCGGTAAATATTCGTCCGAATACAAGTACAAGACCGAGTTCGAGACCGGGTACAACAACCACTCGTCCCAGTGTGTCTACTCGCCCGAGTACCGGTACAACCCGTCCGAGCACGGGAGCAAGTACCCGTCCGAGTACGACTACTACCCGCCCGAGTAATACCTCTTCGTCATCATCGAGCCGGGAGAATTCGTCAAGTAGCCGAAGGGAAAATAACAGTTCGGGCAGCAGTACACCGGTAAATAATAACACAAATTCTGGAAGTAGCAGGCGCAGTAGCAGTTCTTCAACAAGCCGGACAACTACATCTCCAAGCAGTAGTAGCTCAAACTCCAACCGTAGTACTACGCGTAGCAGTTCGGTATCCAACGGACAATCCAGTCGCGGTTCTTCTGCTTCAAGTTCTTCTTCCGGCAGTAGCAGCCGGAGAAGTTCTTCTTCAAATTCTTCCGAACGGGGAAGCAGTTCGTCAAGAAGATAACTAATACTAATAATATATGTGTACGGACCTAAGTGCCCGTTTAGGTAAAGGAGCCCATCGTTTCAATAGGAAGAAACGATGGGTTTCATCTTATTGGCACAATGTGTTCCATCCGGTTGGAACAATGTGTTTCATCTGGATGAAGCAAGTGGTTTCAATATGTTGAAACTAATCCGGATCCTAATCTTCCGGGTGTATAGGCAACTATAAACGGTCATTCGTATAATAATATCTGCTAAAGATCGTTATTCTATAAAGTTATGGAACGTTTAAAGACATTTACAGATAAACGAGGAAGTCTGACTCTTCTTGAAGTAGGTCAGGATATACCTTTTGAAGTGGCACGTGTATTCTGGATACATAATGTACCTGAAGGACAAGAACGGGGACAACATGCTAATACGGAATTATCCGAGTATCTTGTGGCTGTAAGTGGTAGTTTCGATATCTGGACGGAGGATGAAACGGGGCGTAAATATTATCATTTGTCTTCTCCTTCCGAAGGCTTGTTGATTCCTCCGGGAATGTGGAAAGTAATGAGTAATTTTTCATCGGACGCTGTTGTGCTGGTTTTAGCTTCCCATCCTTATTGCCTGGACAATTATATTAATTCATACGACGATTTTCTGGAATATATAAAGAAATGATACCCGCTACCCAAGACTTGCAGTTGAATATAGTTCGTTATACAGCGGAGCAGAAGACAGATTGGGATAGTTTTGTTGCTACCTCTAAAAACGGTACGTTTTTGTTTATGCGTGATTATATGGATTATCATGCAGATCGTTTTGCTGATCATTCTCTGATGTTTTACAAAGGAGGGCGGTTGATAGCTTTATTGCCCGGCAATGAGAGTGATGATACTTATTATTCGCATGGCGGGCTGACATACGGTGGGTTTATTCTTTCTTATCATGCTACTGCAACGGTAGTGTTGGAGGCGTTTTACCTCTTATGCCGCTATTTAAAGGGGACTGCCGGAGTTGGTAGGATCGTTTATCGTACCATTCCATTTATTTATCATAATTATCCGTCGGAAGAGGATTTGTATGCCCTTTTTCGGTTGAATGCCCGTTTGACAGAGCGGAAAATATCTTCTGTGGTAATACCGGAAAAAGGATACCCATTCAGTACTCTCCGTCGCCGTAAGTTGAAACAGGCTCGTAATCATGGACTGAAAGTCTGCCAGGATGAAAATTTTGATGCTTTTTGGCCGGTTTTGGAACAAAATCTCCAACAACGTCACGACAGATTGCCTGTTCATTCTTTGAAAGAAATGGTCTGTTTGAGTCGTCTTTTCCCGGAAGAAATAAAACTTTACCGGGTGTTGGACGGTGAAGAGACTGTAGGAGGATGTGTAATGTATCTTACCGGAGAAGTAGCTCATGTTCAGTATATTGCTTCTACCGGACAAGGTCGGGAAATGGGGGCACTCGATATCTTATTTGATTATTTGATTCATCAAATTTATACCGATAGGAAGTATTTTGATTTCGGGGTCTCTGTGGAGGATGGAGGCCGTTACTTGAATGAAGGGTTGATCTTTCAGAAAGAGGGATTTGGCGGACGTGCGGTGATGTATGATACGTATGAACTTTCTTTAAAATCTGTACTAAATGATTAAGTATTTTGATTTACAGCGTATTAGTGACTCTTTTGAACCGGAGCTATCGGAAACGGTGGTTCGTGTAACCCGTTCCGGTTGGTATCTTCAAGGAGAAGAGACCCGTGCTTTTGAAGAGGCTTTTGCCGGATATTGCGGAACCCGATATTGTATTGGTGTAGGAAATGGTTTGGATGCCTTGACCCTTATTTTTATGGCTTATCGCGAGTTGGGAGAGATGCAGCCGGGAGATGAAGTGATTGTTCCTGCCAATACATATATTGCTTCTATTTTGTCAGTGGTTCGTGCCGGGCTGAAACCCGTGTTTTGCGAGCCTTCTTTTGATTCCTGTAATATAGCGCCCGAAGCGATAGAAACTTTGATTAATTCCCGGACTAAAGCGATACTTCCCGTACATTTATATGGAAGATGTGCTGATATGCAACCTATATTGAATATAGCGGCATCTTATCGTCTGAAAGTTGTGGAGGATGCTGCACAATCGCATGGGGCGGTTTATCATGGAAAACGTACCGGTAATCTTGGAGATGCGGCCGGATTCAGTTTCTATCCGGCAAAAAATCTTGGAGCTTTGGGAGATGGCGGTGCAGTGACAACGAATGACCAACAGCTTGCTGCGATGATACGTTCTATTGCCAATTATGGTTCTTCTGCCAAGTATGTTCATCTTTGCAAGGGAATTAACAGTCGCCTTGACGAGCTGCAGGCTGCTGTGCTTCGGCTTAAATTGGCTCGTCTGGATGTCGATAATGAGCGACGCCGAAATATTGCCTGCCGATATCTTGATGGAATTAAAAATCCTCTGTTGACTTTACCGTCTGTCGATGACTGGAAACAACATGTATTTCACATTTTTCCGGTTTTTTCTTCTTGTCGTGACAGATTGCAAGCCTTTCTTGCAGCGGAGGGAATACAGGCACAGATACACTATCCGATACCTCCGCATAAACAGGAAGCCTTTACCGAATATAGCTCTCTGTCATTGCCGGTGACTGAACGAATACATCGGGAAGAACTCAGTCTGCCGATGTCTCCGCTGATGACGGATGAAGAGGCCGATACGGTAATTGCCGCACTGAACCGGTTTGTGTAAAAAAAAAGAGTACAGTTTTTTAATGTGCTTCCCAAAAATCAACATATTGCTGTGCCACCTTTACATAGTTATGATGTTTTCTTACATATTCGATACTTTGCGCTGATAATTCCGGAATACGTTCCTTGTTTAATACGATGTATTCTAATTTTTGGAAGATATCTTCTTCGGAGGGATATACATTGATAATGGGACGTAGCTCTTTTTCATTTATTATTTCATAATTTTCTTCTTCTCCGCCGCCCAGCACAATCACTCCTTTTGCCATGGCTAATAATGAATTCATGGAAGGAGTGTATGAGTAGAGCTGGTCTAATTGTACATCAGCATCATCCATTAATTTTTGATAAATCGCGTACGGAGCATCGATCGCTTCTGTGATACGACATTGGTCCGGGTATTTTTTTTGTATTTCTTTTAAGACCGGATACATAATATCCGTTCCTTTTATATCGCTCCGTGCAGACTGGATGCCAATGAAAAAGTTTACTTTCTCAGGCTCTGTCCGTACACGGCTCGTAATATTGGAGTAATCGATAGGGAGGGGAATAAAAGTCGTTTTATCGGGAAAATAGGGAATATAGGCTACATAGTATTCCCATAGGCAAGCTATAATGCCGTTACAGGTTTGGGCAATTTCTTTGTTGGCAACAGCGGTTCCACCATATAAGCACTCTTTTATGATTGTCCGATTTGTTTGGGTATCTCTAAGTGTATGATTATATTTAAAGTCGGAATACTTGAAGATATCCGATTCCATACATGCTTTTACATAATAGTGGTCTGTACCGAATGCTCCCAAAAATATCTTTTTATTATTTTGTTTTAGAAAGCGATAAATGGGCAGGCTTTTCTTGGGTTTTAAATTAAGAAAGCATGGATTAACGATTTGTACTATGTCATATCCTTTTAATTGGGGTAGTAATAATAAAACCTTTGCCAAATATTTAATTCCGTCTATTTTATTATTTGTAGGGCGTAACAGGGTAATGTCACGTTTGTAGTTCTTCCAATGGTTACCATCTGAGACTACGCAAACTTCATGCCCTAAGGCACGAAGTCCTTCTGCCAATGTCCAATGGAGATTACTAAATTCACCGATAAGTAGTATTTTCATAAACTTGCGAATAAATTAATGATAACACGTGCAATAGAATATTTCCATGAATATTTTTTTAAAGGTAATGGAAGCAAACCATTCTTTTTTAGCTCATTTATTACTTGATAATAAGTTGAAAGCGAACAATGATTGCGCTTTAATTGTATTATATAATCAATTGTGAGAAAGTGAATTCTTCTTTGCAGAGCTTGCTTTTGTAATTGAGAAGCCTCAGCATGTTCTTTTAGATATGTTTGTAATGAAGTTAGTATCAATCGAAAGTCTTGTATACGTTTAATGCGACAAATATTATCTTGTCTGTGTAAAATGGATTGTGGACATTGATAATAGGCATACACCAACCAGTCTGTAATGATAGTTGTTTGAGCATGAAAATAGGCCTTTGCCATGAACGCTTCATCTTCATGAAAAGTATTTTCGGAAAATGTAAGTTGATACTTGAGTAACCATTCTCTTAAGAAAAGATGTCTCCAAGCTGTACCCATAAAATTGTGTTCATTCATAAATGCGGCTCCGGAAGGGTACATTTTGTATTGTTCGTATTTATTTTTTCTGGGGGACTCATTGGAATGAGAAACTTTTTGGTATCCAAAAGATAGTATATCTGGACGATGTGTTAAAAGTGATATACATCGTGATAATGCATTTGGAAACAGATAATCGTCTGCATCTATAAAAAGAATATATTCACCTTGCGCTTTACGTATTCCGTTATTACGGGCACCACCTAATCCTTTTCCTTGATCATCAGCAAGAATTATCTCATAGTCTTCGGTCTTCAAATCTTGACAATAAATGGAGGCAAGACACCGTTCCAGCATTTTTTTGTCTGCTGTACCATAGAATGGGATGATTAGGCTTAATTGAGGTCTCATAAGATACAAAAATAACAATTTATTTGATATGGTGCCATAATTCTCTGAGCGTAATAAACATGGAAAAGACAATTAATATGGTACACAAAAAATAACCTGACAATGGATCAATTGGCACAAGATAATATATGGAGATAAAGCTTATTATTGCGATTGCAATAGTGAACAGGGATAATTGAAGAACTTCTTTATTGAATGTGATGTTGAATGTCTTTTTGCAGATAGTGATCATTATTGTGAGATAGAAAGCATAACTGAATAAAAAGGCAATACCTATACCTTCGATTCCCCAGATATTGTATCCTATAATATTGGTTATTAATATTGTGCTCCATGATAATAGTTCGGTACCGAGAAATAAACGATGTGCTCCTTTAACGATAAGTATATATCCTAAACAGGTTGAAGTTACTTTGAAAATCATTCCCAATATAGCCCATGACAGAAAGGGAATGACTGGTAAGAAAGACTTTGTAAGGAGTAACTGTACGATTAAAGGAGCGGTAGGCAGAAAGATGGCAATTACCGGGCATAATATCAATAATGATACTACTGTCTGTTGATTCATGATGGAACTTAATTTCGTGTTTTGGGTGTGGACTGCTGCCAGACGCGGATAATAGTCTGTACTCATTGCCACAAAAATAAGACCTACATACTTATCAATTAACCCGAACCCGGATTGATAGATACCTACATCTTGCAGACCACCATGACTTCTGAGGTAAATATTAAATAAATAACTGACTAATGTACTGGCAAAACCGCTGATTGTGAGTATCGCTCCGATGGTAATGATGCTTTTACCTTCTTGGCAGATGGGGAGGGGAGGAGTCTTTTGCTTGTCACGAAATAGTAAAGTAGCGAAATAACCGCAGATAGAGGAAAGGATAATGGCGGCTACAATGCCATCTGTTCTCCATATGTAATATATAGGTAGGGAGATTAACAGGCCTGCGGATGCACCGATTAAATTGGCTTGTGCCAGAATCCGGAGACGCCGGAAGCCTTGGAAGATGGCCAATTCGCCTTTCGTTAGCGTATCAAATAGTAATGTGCAGGCTAACCACATATAAGCTCCTGTAAAATCCCGGTTACCGAAGCTCCACTGTGATAACCATGGGGAAAGAGTTAATATCACTGCTGAACCGAATAGTCCGGCATACAAACTCATTTGTCTCACCAAAGAAGCTGTTTGTGCCGCCTTCTGGGGATTGCCTGCGGCAGATATACTTTTTACTCCACCTTGATTAATCCCCAATCCTGTAATGCTTTGCACCATGCTTATGGTATTATTCAACAGTCCTAATAATCCTACACCGTCTACTCCAAGAAGCAATGCTACCACTTTGGTACGTACCAAAGTTAGCAGAACTTGAAAAGCTTGCACTCCCCCAAAGAGGGCAGTGGTTTTTACGATACTTCTATATTCTTTTTGTTGTTCCATAAAGCGGGAGACAAAGATAATTAAAAATAGTATACTGTCCGCATATAAGCGTACATGTGTTCATTTTCGTACATATTAGATTTTTGATTAATTACTGATAACCAGTGCGTTATTGCTTTGGCATATTACTTGCATTCATACACATGAAGACAAGCATCAAAAAAGAGTAGAAAAAAAACAGAAAATGATGCAACCTTTGAATGAATAGATACGTCTAATGTATAAATGGGAAAAAGTTTAACTAAATAAATAGATACGATTATGAAAGCAACAGTATTTTTCAGAATGATTGTTTTGGCAGCTATGGTAGTTATAGGCATTACAAATGCAGAGTTGAAAGCTCAGGAAGAAAACTTCGTAACTAATGAAATTAAAGATGGTGATCTTGTTACTTCAAAAGTGATTTATAGAATGGATGGTTCTCTTTACAGACATATGAAATACGATTTTTCTTATGATAACCAGAAGAGAATGACTGCTAAAGAAGCATTTAAATGGGATGGAAGTCGTGATAAATGGGTGCCTTATTTTAAGATAACTTATTTATATGGCGGCAATGAAATAACTATGGAATACGCCCGCTGGAATGAACGTCATAAAGCTTACATTGATTCGGTAGAGAAAAGTGTTTATGAGCTTAATGCGGATAATATGCCGGTGGCATATGTAAATTACAAGTGGAATGAAGCAGGGAAAGACTGGAGTTTGAATACTTTGAATAAATGCGACAATGATTTTGAACTGATAGCCATTGCTTATTAAACTATATTGTAATAAAAATAGAAAGAAATGTCAGGCTTCGTATTTCCGAAAGGTTATACGAAGCCTTTTATTATGGAATTATAATTTTAAGCGTGGTATACGATCCTCCATTATATACACGTATTAAATAGAATCCTTCAGCTAAAACATCTGTTGGCAGAATAAAATAACTTTCGGATGGGTGAACCGTATTCGTGACAATGATTTGTCCGTTGACAGAAAGAACTTCTACCTTATTTATATTTTCTCCTTTCAAGGTTAAGTAACCGTCGCGGGGATTACCGAAGATTTGAATTCTGTTTTTGGCGGTGACTTCCTGATGACCGTTTCCTGTTGTTTGTCCTAACATCAAAGTTGTGATGATCGGATCGTGGTCGGAACAACGGTATGGGTCCGGAGAATAATCTGCAGCATATTTATAACCGAATTTACTTTGTTCATCTGCGTTAATATGCCAGGGGAATGCATCTGTTACTTGTTTACTCATGCTGATAGAAGCAATTGAATGATCCAGATAACCGGTAGCTCCGTTATAAACATAGCTATAATCCAGGGGAGAGAATTGTTCGAGCAGATTTGTCAAAGAAGCGTTTGTTAATATTCGGATGGGGTCTTCTTTGGAGTATGCGTTTAAATCACCCAATATCAATATATCCGGATCCTCGTAATAGCTGATCAGGGCATTCAATTCATTGATGAGTGTACGAGCATCGGATTACCGTTGAATATTTGAGCTTCCTTGCCCGTTGTATTGATCGGCATTGCTTCCGTTACCGCTTGACTTTGATTTGAAGTGATTTAATGAGATTATCAATCTTTCCTGATTCTCTTTCAGATCAAAAGCTTGTGCCACATGGCGGAGTTTAAGGTACGAGCCGATGGTACGGAATTCTTTGTAGGGTGTTACTTTGGTTGTATTGTAAACAAATACATTTTTAGTGTAGGTACTTTCGTGGCTATCTCCGCTATCTATATAAGCATATTTATCCGTTCCCTCTGCTTCATTTAGTCCGTTTACTATATCTTGTACGGCCGTTCTTCCTTCACCAACCTCGCAAAGAGCATATATATCTACATTCATGGCTTTAAGGGCGGCAAGGATTTTTGTACGTTGCCTTGTGAACTCGGCTTGATTGGCTGCACCATATTGGGAATTCCATAAGGAGCTGTCCGATATATAAAAGTTTAAGTTGAAACTGGCTATTTTCAAATCTTTGCTTCATATACTTGTCTTTTTTAGTTTATGAAGCAAAGATAACTGATATTATTGATTATTCGATTGCTTTTCCTTTGTAGAAGTCGAGAATCTTGGTGCGGAACAGGTAGTCATATTTTGCCTGTATTTTGTCTGATAATGATCTTGTTAGATTTTGTTTGGCTTCATTGTATTCCACAAAAGTAGCTTTCCCGTTATCGAATTTTTCACTCATCAGACGGAAAGATTCTTCATTGGCAGTAACGGCTGCCATACTGCTATTGAACTTACTTTCGGCAGCTACAGCGTTGTACCATGCCTGTTGAATCTCTTTGTAAAGCACCTTCTTGGTGTTGTCCAGTTGCAGGGCAAGGTTGGTTTGCTGCAACCGGGCACTGCGAACACGGTTACGGGTAGCCAAGCGGTTGAATAATGGCACACTCAGATTGAATCCGATGCCTTTATTCAGATTATTTTTCAGTTGAGAACCGAAGCTGTGTTCGGCAGAACCGTTCAATGTATAGAAATTTGTTCCTATACTTGCTCCAAAAGAAAGTTGTGGATAATAATTACTTTGAGCTATGCGTATGCTTTTTTCGCTTCCTTCCAAGCGGAATTGCGCAGCTCGGATACCGGGTTTATTGCTCAAAGCTTCCGTATATATATCGTCCGGCGCTGTCAACGGAGCGAAGTTTACTACCGTATCAGGTTGTGCGAGTGTAAATCCTTCGGGGGTAGGCAGTTCCAATAACTGACTTAGATCCAGCAGAGCCAGTTGGTAATTGTTTTCAGCTTGTACCAGGCTCATTTCGTCTTGTGCCACACGGGCTTTAGCTTCGGCTACTTCGGCAGACGAAGCCTTTCCTACTTCGGCAAGGCGGATGATACGTTTGTATTGTTCTTTACTGAGTTCCGTCTGGCTGGCTGCTACCTTACTGAGTTCCATATTGAACAAAACCTGTAGATAAGAAGAAGTAACATTGATAGCAATATCCTCCTTAGCCTTGTTCAGGTCTTCGATTGCCGCTTTAAGGTTCAGTTTGGAAAGTGCATACTGATTGGGCAGTTGCAGTCCGGTGAACAACGGAACATTGGTATTAAGTCCGAATTGTGTACTGCCACTGTTTACATCACTGTATGTATTGTCTTTGGGTGACTGTGAACGTCCCCAGCTCCAATTTTGTCCTGCCGAACCGCTCAGATTCGGCAGCCTTGCCCATTTTGCCGTATTTACTTCTATGGCATTTTGTTCAGCTTCATTGGCTGTCTGCTGGATCTCGATATTGTGTTCGATGGCATAGTCGATACATTGGCGTAGCGTCCATCCTTCCTGCGCCTGGCTGGTGACGCAGAGTGTGGCAAGAGAGAATATAATAAGTCCTTTTTTCATAATTTCCTGTTATTGATTTTATTATTTATCTTTCTTCTCCGCTCCACGGATTTTGTCTTTCGCTGTCACGCCGCTTTTTATCTCTATTTTGATACCATCGCTCATGCCGGCAGTTACTGGTTTGCGTTGGAATTTTTGTTCCGGTACCGAATCTGTCATCACATAGACAAAAGTGGAGTCGCCACTGAACTCAATAACACTTTCAGGCACTGCTAAGGTCTGTTGGGCGCGTTGAAGCACAATTTCTGCATTTGCCGAATAGCCTGAACGGATTTGTACGCTGTCGGGCACGGATACTGCTGCTTTTATCTCAAATTGGTTAGCGCCGTTTTCCTCCACCCCTTTAGGAGAAATATATTCCAGTTTGGCATCGAATGTCAGATTTTGTAATGCGCCGATGGTTAGTTTTACAGGCATTCCTTCGTGAATACGTCCGACTTCCGTTTCGTCTATCTTGCCTTTAAAAATCAAATCATTCATATTGGCCACCGTAGCGATGGTTGTTCCGTCATTGAACGTATTACTCATAATTACGGAGTTACCGGCTTTTACCGGGACATCCAATATCAGCCCGTCTATTGTCGAACGGATTAAAGTACTGGAGAGTGAAGCGCTGTTTTTAGTAATCCCTTCTTTAATAATTTCAAGTGCATCTTTAGCCGTCTGTACTTCTACACGCGCCTGTTTCAGTGCCACTTCGCTTTTTTCGAAGTCTTCGCGGCTGATGAGTTTGTCTTTGAACAACTTCTCCACGCGGTCAAAATCCGTCTGTGCCTGTTTCTCATTAATTTCCGCCAGGCGTACACGGCTTTCGGCAGAGTTTACCTGTCCTAACTCCGGGATTACCTTTACTTTGGCAATCACTTCACCTTTGCGGATGCTCTGTCCGGCTTCTTTGTATACTTCGTCAATGATACCCGAGATTTGAGGCTTGATGAGGATTTCATCGCGAGGCTCTACTTTACCCGTAGCTACTGTTGTTTTTTGCAGATCGGTGATCTCGGCATTTACTGTTTCGTATACAACAACTTTCGGTCTTGATTTCATCCACAGGAATACAAATGTCCCTATGATACCGGCTGTTAGGACTATCAGCAATGTGATTTTCAGAAACTTTTTCATCTTAGTCTTATTTTTTGATTTTATATTTTTCTTTTTTATCTCTCTTTGATTTGCCAATTGTGATTATTCGTCACGGATGGCTTCAATCGGTTTAATGGCCATTGCCCGGTAGGCGGGTGCCAGTCCTGCCAGCATGCCCAATGTGATTAATAATGCACAAGTGCCCACAGCCAAACCGAATGTAACCTGGAAGCCGAAAGACCTCCCACTGTCACTGGTGATGGTCATATCCATCACTTGAAGTACTAATACGGCAAATGAGATTCCCATCATTCCGGCTATTGTGGTAAGCACCATGCTTTCAGAAAGAATTT
>UMIY01028049.1_pt1 | contig 14868 bp, 18 predicted proteins | sample 1965921 | NCBI WGS metagenome assembly UMIY01 (sample SAMEA4836134, study PRJEB28245) | human gut metagenome | biome: gut microbiome; material: fecal sample | place: Denmark | collected 2008
TAAAACTCTTGCGTGCACCAAAAAAGTGTGATAAAATAGTAATGCTTAAAAAATAGCATTGCTATTTTTTTCCTTACTTATGGCGAGTCCATAGGTTATTTATCCAAGAGGAGGTGAACGGTAATGAACAAATACGAAAGTGTTGTCATTATTAATCCTAATGTTGAGGAAAACGCAATGAAAGAGTTAATTGAAAGATTCCAAACATTAATTAATACTGACGGAAAAGTAGAGCAAGTAAACGAATTAGGCAAAAAGAAATTAGCTTATGAAGTTAAGAAAAACAAAGAAGGATACTATGTAGTATATGACTTTGAAGCTAATCCAAGCTTAATTGCAGAACTTGAGAGAAACTACAGAATTACTGATGAAGTAATTAAATTTATAGTAATAAAGAAATAATTACTATACCCATTCGGGGGCCTTTAATATAGAAAGGTATAAGGTGAAAAATATGAACAAAGTAATTTTAATGGGAAGATTAACAAGAGATCCAGAAGTTAGATATACTCAAACAAGTAATACACTTGTAGCTTCTTTTAGCTTAGCGGTTAATAGAAGATTTGTAAGACAAGGTGAAGAAAGACAAGCAGACTTTATAAACATAGTTGCTTGGGGAAAATTAGGAGAATTTTGTAGCAAATATTTTAAAAAAGGTCAACAAGTAGGAGTTATAGGAAGAATTCAAACTAGAACTTGGGATGATGACCAAGGACAAAAGCATTATGTAACAGAGGTTGTTGCAGAGGAAGCATATTTTGCAGATAGCAAAAGAGATGCAGATAGCACTTCAGCAAGCTTTGATGCAACATTTGGTGCAATGCCAAGTGGTGGAGCAAGTGCTAATTCTGATTTTGAAATATCTTCAGGAGATGATTTACCATTCTAGCAGAATGTGTGGATAAACCAGGGTAAGTAAAAATTAGAATATCTAAAAATGTTGAATACTTGAAAACTACTAAAACCTTATAATTAGTCAAGATAGGGGGTAAGAAGAATGGCTGACAATAAAAAGAATAAAAGAAATAATAGAAATAATAACAGCGACAGTGATTATAACCCAAGATTTAGAAAAATGAGAAAGAAAGTATGTCCTTTATGTGCAGACAAAAACTTAGTATTAGATTACAAAAATGCTGAGCAAATAAGAAAATTTGTTAATGATAAAGGAAAAATACTTCCAAGAAGAGCAACAGGTGCATGTGCAAAACATCAAAGGGATATCACATTAGCAGTAAAAAGAGCAAGACAAATAGCAGTATTACCATATACAGCTGAATAGATAAAAGAGAAACATGGTGACGGATTTAATCTGTTTCCGTGTTTCTTTTTTTGTTTAAAAATCACTAAAAAGCAAATAATAAATACAATAGTAAAAAACACGAAGGTGATATTGTATGAAAATTGGCTTGGCTTTATCTGGCGGAGGAGTAAGAGGAATTGCTCATGCTGGCGTATTAAAAGCACTAGAAGAAAGTGGTATAAAGATAGATATAATAGGAGGAACTAGTGCTGGTAGTATGGTTGCTAGTTTATATGCAGTGGGATATAAACCCGACGAAATATATAATCTTTTTCAAGAAAACCATAGGAAAATAATCGGAGAAAGTAGATTTTATTTTTTGGATGGTATAAAAAATTTAATAGATAGAAAAACAACTTTAAGAGGATTTAGAAAAGGAGAAAATATAGAAGAAGTATTTGATTTACTAGCACGAAATAGAAACATAGAAAACATTAAAAATATACAAATGCCTATAGTAATTCCAACTGTAGATATTCTTGATGCAAAAGAATATGTTTTTACAAATAGAGTACCGGAAATTGATAATAGCAATAACGAAAAATATATAACAGACATAAATATAGGAAAAGCAGTAAGAGCTAGTAGTAGCTTCCCTGCTGTGTTTAACCTATGTAGAATAGAGAAGCATGCTTTTATGGACGGTGGAGCATTAGATAATGTACCAGTGGAAGAAGTAAAAAAACAGGGAGCCGACAAGGTGATGGCAGTCAAATTTGATGAAGATAAGCTTGATGAAGAGAGTGGCATTATGGATATAATAATGAAGACAATTGATATAATGGGAAATAAGATAATTGAAAATGCAATAGAAAAAAGTGATTATATTTTAAATATACATACAGATAAGATGGGATTATTGGAAACTAGCAAATTACAGCATTGTTTTGAATATGGATATGAAGCAGTAAAAAATAATATTGAAGAAATAAAAAGATGCTTGGAAGATTAAAGAATATTTATTACTTTATTTGTCTAAAAAAACGCAAAATATTGAAAAATTATACAAAAAATGGTATTATATATAATGTAGTTAAATGAGAGACTTACGAGTAAGTGTACCTCAAAAAAAGGAATGTGAATTTTGATGAAAAAAGTAACCAAATATATAATAATTGCCATTGTAGTGCTTGCAATAATTGCAGTACTCGTGATTTTAAATATAAATAAAAATAATAGAACAAATAAAGATGACGAAGCTGTAAAGATAGTAACATCGTTTTATCCAATGTATATTATTGCAGAAAACATTACAGATGGAGCAGAAAATATAGAGCTTGTAAACATGGCAGATGTAAATGTTGGCTGTTTACATGATTATACTTTGACAACTGAAGATATGAAAAAAGTTGAAAATGCAGATATATTTATTATGAATGGACTTGGCATGGAGAGCTTTATAGAGAAAATATTAACATCTAATCAAGATATGAATATAATTGATTCTAGCACAGAAGCTCAAAATGTGATTCTTAGCGAAGATGGAGTAAATGCACATATTTGGACAAGCATAGATAATTATATCTTGCAGGTTAAATACATATCAAAGGAGCTTATTAACAAAAACCAAGAAAATGCAGAAGTGTATCAGAAAAATACAGATGAATATGTACAAAAATTAGAAGAGCTAAAAAATGAGTTTGAGACTAAATTGCAAAATTTAGATGGAAAAAAGGCAATCTGCTTAAATGAAGTCTTTGGATATATGGGGCAAGAGCTAGGAATGGAAATGACGACAATTGCAACTGACCATGAAGAAAGTACAATGTCTGCAGATATGTTAAGTAGCATAATAGATAAAGTAAAACAAGAAAACATACAGATTATAATTATTGATAAAAATGATAATAAAGCAAATGCTGAGACAATAGCAAATGAGACTGGAGCAAAAATACTTGAGCTAAATTCTGGAATGACAGGAGAGCTTGATAAAGATGCATACATAAATCAAATAAGAGAGAATCTGAATGTTTTAGAAAAGTCGATATAATAAAGAAGAGGTGTGAACTAATGGAGAAAGCTTGTGGATTACACTGTACAAAAATAAACAATATTGGAGTTAAAATAGGAAATGATGTAATACTTAAAGATGTAAGTATTCATATTCATTGTGGAGAGCTTACTGTTATTATTGGACGCAATGGTGCAGGCAAAAGCACTCTTCTTAAAGCAATATTGGGAGAAATACCACATACAGGAGACATTAGTTTTGTAGACAAAAAGGATAATATTACTAGAAAAATAAAAATTGGGTATGTACCACAAAGCATCAATGTAGAAAGGCACATGCCTACTACTGTATATGATTTGTTTGCATCATGTATAACACATATTCCAGTATTTTTAAGAAAAGATAAAAAAATATATAACGAAATAAAAGAGCATTTAAAAATATTTGGAGCAGAAGAATTAATAGATAAAAGCATTGGAGATTTATCTGGTGGAGAGTTACAGAGAGTGCTTATATCAATTGCTACAAAACCAACTCCAAATTTACTTATATTAGATGAGCCTGTATCTGGAATTGATAGAAATGGAATACAGGACTTTTACCAAATTATAAATAAACTAAAAACAGAATATGACATGTCAATAATTATGGTATCACATGATTTAGATTTAGCAAAAAAATATGCAGACAAAGTTATTTTGCTAGATAAGGAAGTTATAAAAGAGGGAAAACCGGAGGATGTGTTTGAGAGTCTGGAGTTTAGGAATCGCTTTGGAGAATTAAACTAAAAATAATCATGTTTTGGCGTTGTTAAACTTCGCTTCGAAAATCCTTTGGCGTACACCAAGTACGCCTCCGGTTTTCTAGCTCGTTTGCCTAGCCAAAACAATAATTCTTTTTAGTTTATTAATTATAAATGAGGGGATTTGAAAATGGAAGTAATAAATAGCGTTTTAGAAGTAATACTACCTTTTGAATTTATAGATTATCAATTTATGAAAAATGCATTAATAGCCATAATATTAATTTCACCAATATTTGCAATACTTGGAACCATGATAGTAAACAATAAGATGGCGTTTTTTTCAGATGCATTAGGACATTCTGCATTAACAGGAATTGCAATCCGGAAGTTTATTGGGAATAAGCAATTTGAGTATAGGAATGATAATATTTGCAATAGGCTTTGCATTGCTTTTAAACTATGTAAAAAATAAAACACCATATGGAGCAGATACAATAATAAGTGTGTTTTCATCAATAGCGATTGCTCTAGGGCTTGCAATATTAGCACAAACAGGAAGCTTTAACCAATATTCAAGCTACTTAGTAGGAGATATTTTAAGTATAACAGAAACAGAAATTCTATATGTTTTCTTAATAGCAATCGTAGTGCTAGTATTCTGGTATTTTACTTTTAACAAATTACACTTAATAAGCATTAATACAACTTTAGCAAAAAGCAAAGGAATCAAAACGAAAAAAATAGATAACATTTTTGCTATATTAATTGCAATAGTAGTAATGATTTCAATTAGATGGATAGGTATATTATTAATAAATTCATTGCTTATATTACCTGCTGCATCAAGCAGAAACATTGCAAAAAATATGAGATGGTATCATTTATATGCAGTGCTATTTTCCTTATTCTCAGGAATAGTTGGATTAATAGCATCGTATTATTGTAATATACCAACAGGACCAATGATAGTAATAATTTCAGGCGCAATTTATTTTATTACGCTAGGGCTAAAAGGAAAAGTAAAAGGAAAGTAAAATTTTCAGAAATTTGCACATTAGGGACACTCCTTTTTGTGCAAGAATTTGGACAAAAAGGAGTGTCCCTAATGTGCAAGTTGCATAAAAATAAGGAGGAGAAAAATGGAAAAGAAGAGGATTTTAACTGGTGATAGACCAACAGGAAAGTTACATATAGGCCATTATTTTGGCTCTTTAAAAACAAGAGTTGAGATGCAAAACTCTGGGCATTACGATCCATACATTTTAATTGCAGATGTACAAGCTTTAACAGATAATTTCAATAACCCGGAAAAAGTTAGAAAAAATGTAAGAGAGGTAATGCTAGATTATTTATCTGTTGGTATTGACCCAGAAAAAACAACTATATATATTCAGTCTATGATACCGGAAGTGGCAGAGCTTACAGTGTTTTATTCTAATTTAGTTACTATTGCTAGACTTGAAAGAAATCCTACTGTAAAAACAGAGATTGCTCAAAAAAGAGATATTTTTGGAGAAAGTGTTACATATGGATTTTTGGGATATCCTGTAAGTCAAGCAGCAGATATAACTTGCTTTGAGGGAGAATTGGTGCCAGTAGGAGAGGACCAATTGCCATTAATAGAGCAATGTAGGGAGATAGTAAGAAAGTTCAATAGTATATATGGCGAAACTTTAAAAGAGCCAGAAGCGGTTTTGTCTGGTACTAAGAGAATAAAAGGGTTAGATGGAAACGAAAAGATGGGCAAATCGCTAGGCAATGCAATTTACTTATCGGATACACCAGAAGAAATAACTAAAAAGGTTATGAGTGCGGTTACAGACCCAAACAGAATTAGAAAAGATGATAAGGGAAATCCAGATATTTGTATGGTGGCATATTACCACAATTTATTTACTAATAAAGAGGACTATAAAACTGTTTGTGAAGAATGTAGAGCAGGAAAAAGAGGCTGTGTAGCGTGTAAAAAGCAACTAGCACAAAACATAATAGACTTTTTAGCACCAATGAGAGAAAAGAGAAAATACTATGAAGATAGACCAGAGCTAGTAGACAAATTGTTGATAACTGGTACTGAAAAAGCAAGACAAACTGCAAAAGAGACAATGAAGAAAGTTAAAAAAGCTATGAGATTAGATTATTTTGATGTTTGAAAAATATAAAAGTGGAGGATAAGATGTTTACAGATTACGTAAAAATAATTGCAAAAGCAGGAAATGGCGGAAATGGTGCCATTTCGTTTAGAAGGGAAAAATATGTAGCAGCTGGTGGACCAGATGGTGGAGATGGTGGCAAAGGCGGAGACATATATTTTGAAGTTGATCCAGATAGCAATACATTAATAGATTTTAGATATAACAAAAAGTTTAAAGCAGAAAATGGTAAAAATGGTGAAGGTGCTCACAAATATGGAAAAAGTGGGGAAGATTTAGTTATAAAAGTGCCAATTGGTACAATTATTAGAGATGCCAAAACAAATAAAGTATTGGCAGATTTATCTGAGCTTGCCCAAAAAGAGTTACTTCTTGCAGGTGGCAGAGGAGGTAAAGGAAATTCTCATTTTGCCACATCAACAAGACAAGCTCCTAGATTTGCACAAGATGGAGAAAAAGGAGAAGAAAAAGAGTTAATCTTAGAGTTAAAGCTTCTTGCAGATGTTGGATTAATAGGATTTCCAAATGTGGGTAAATCAACATTTCTTTCAATGACTACATCAGCAACACCTAAAATTGCAGATTATCATTTTACTACATTGGAGCCAAATTTGGGTGTGGTTAAAACAGATTATGGAGATAGCTTTGTTATTGCAGATATTCCAGGAATAATAGAAGGGGCAAGTGAAGGAACAGGGCTCGGACTTCAATTCTTACGCCATATAGAGAGAACAAGATTATTACTTCATGTAATAGATGTATCTGGCTCAGAGGGAAGAAATCCAGTACAAGATTTTCACACTATAAATGAAGAATTGAAGAAATACAGTGAAAAATTAAGTAAAAGAAAGCAAATAATTGTGGCCAATAAAATAGATGTAATGCAAGATGAAAATTTGTATAAAGAGCTAGAAAAAGTTGCTAAAGAAAACAACATGGAAATATTTAAAATTTCTGCTGCAACTGGAGAAGGAGTATCTGAATTAATAAAACATGTGGCTGAAGTATTAAAAACATTGCCAAAAGAAGATTTGATAGAAATAGAAGATAGAAAAGTATATACTCTAGAGGATAAAGATGAGTACACAATAACAAAAGAAGATGGCATGTTTGTGGTTAGAGGAGAAGCGGTAGAAAAAATAATGCGAAGGGTAAACATAGAGGATAACGAGTCTTTGTACTACTTCCAAAAGAGTCTAGATAATTTAGGAGTTAATCAAAAACTAAAAGAAATGGGAATAAAAGAAGGAGATATAGTTAAGATTGATGACTATGAGTTAGAGTGGGAAGACTAAGTTACTAAATTGATTTATAGTGAAACATGGTAACAGATTTAAAGCTGTTATTGATGTTTCACTGTTTTTTTGAAAAAAACCGAAAAAATGTTTGACATTTTTTTGTTTGTATGATAATATAGTGTAAAATTAGTTTTTAAGGGGGAAGAGAATTGGTTAAGGTAGATAAGAACGGAAAAAAGAAAGAGTTAAATACCAGACAAAAACAAATACTTAGATACATTACGAAACAAATCGAAAAAAACGGTTATTCGCCATCAGTTAGAGAAATAGGAAAAGCTGTAGGATTAAGCTCAACTGCTACAGTTCATACTTATTTAAAACAACTTGAAGAATTAAAGTATATTAAAAAAGAGAATCAAAAGGGAAGAACTTTAAGAGTATTAAAAAAAGAAGATGCATTGTATAGCCCTAAAAAACCAGTAAAAGGTGGAAAAGCATTTTATAATAAAAAGGAAATGGTAGATGTTCCAGTTATAGGTAAAATTACAGCAGGTGCTCCAATATTAGCTGTTGAAAATATTACAGATACTTATCCTATTCCATTAGATTTTGTTGGAAATGGAAACAGTTTTATGCTTGTTGTTACTGGAGAGAGTATGATTGAAGCAGGAATTTTAGACGGTGACTATATTTTAGTTAGAGCACAAAATGTGGCTGAAAATGGAGAGATAGTAGTAGCTTTAATTGATGATGAAGCTACAGTAAAAACTTTTTATAAAGAGAAAGATTATATTAGATTACAACCAGAAAATAGTACAATGGACCCAATTATTGTACCAGATTGCAAAATATTAGGAAAAGTAGTAGGAGTATTTAGAAAAATGTAAATAATATAGAAAGGAATGAAATTAAATGAGTTATGATGATTTTTGGTTTATTGATACCAGAGTTCAAACCAGAAACTTAAGAAGATATTTCATTTGGTTTATATTATTATTTGCATTTGTGACAATTGGTAGTATTTTAGCTATTAAAACTATGTACCACAATATAGCTATAATAGAAATTGATAGTACTACTCCAACAGTTACTGTACAAGAAGCAAAAGCAACAAATGTAAATGGATATATAAAAGGAGAATTAAAAAACGAGAGCGAAAATGAAATTAGTGGAAAGAGTTTATTTTTTGTATTATTTGATGAAAATTTAAATTTAGTTGGAACCGAGTACATAGAAATAGATACAATGTTAGCAGGAGAAACAAAATCGTATGAATTAAAATTTAAGAAAGATAATGTTAACAGCTTTTTTGTTACGGTCGTAGACGCAGAAAATAATTAACAAATTTGGATATAAATGTATAAAACACAAGCCTTTTAATATAATAGTAATATATATTAAAAGGTTTTTTGTTTAAATTTACAAAAAGTATTTGCTATTTCGTAATAAATGTAATATAATTGTAACGAAAATGTAACAAAAATGAAATATTATTGAAATATGAGAAAGGAAAGATAAAGATGTTTAAGTGGGGACAAGACATAGGCATAGATTTAGGAACTGCAACTGTTATAGCATATGTAAAAGGAAAAGGTATAGTTCTAAGAGAGCCTTCTGTGGTTGCCGTTGATAATAACACAGGTGAAGTATTAGCAGTAGGAAAAGAAGCAAGGAGAATGCTAGGTAGGACACCTGGTAATATAGTTGCTACAAGACCTTTAAGAGATGGGGTTATTTCTAATTATACTGTTACAGAAAAAATGCTTAAGTATTTTATAAATAAAATATGTGGTAAGTTTGTTTTTTCTCCACGAATTATGATTTGCATTCCTTCACAAGTAACAGAGGTAGAAAAAAAGGCAGTTATTGATGCTGCCTCACAGGCTGGTGCAAGAAAGGTTTTCTTAATTGAAGAGCCAATTGCAGCTGCAATTGGAGCAGGAATTGATATATCAAAACCATGCGGAAATATGGTAGTAGATATTGGCGGTGGTACCACAGATATAGCTGTAATTTCATTAGGTGGCTCTGTTGTAAGTGAATCTCTAAAAGTTGCTGGTGACAAATTTGATGAAGCAATTGTTAAATACATTAAAAGAAAACACAACATAATGATAGGAGAAAGAACAGCAGAAGATTTAAAAATAAATGTTGGGTGTGTATATCCAAAAATACAAGATACAGAAATGGAAATTAGGGGAAGAGACCTAATTACAGGACTTCCTAAAAATGTAACAATACATTCAAGTGAAATGTTAGAAGCATTGATAGAGCCAGCTATGATGATAGTGGACAGTGTTCATTCTGTTTTAGAGAAGACACCTCCAGAGCTTGCAGCAGACATTAGCGATAGAGGAATCTATATGACAGGTGGAGGATGTTTAATAGATGGATTAGATAAATTGCTACAAGCCAAAACTGGCATCAGCGTTATGATTGCGCAAGAGCCTGTATCATGTGTGGCATTAGGAACTGGTAAAGCATTAGACAATCTAGATACACTAGATAGAAGAAAATAGTTTTTTTATTAAGGTGAAGTAAATGAATAAAACAAAAAGAAAAATATTTGAAGCATCGATGCAACTGTTTGCAGATAAAGGATATGATGCAACTAGTATAGAGGAAATAACTGCATCTGTGGGTGTGGCTAAAGGAACGTTGTACTATCATTTTTCTAGTAAAGAGGAAATATTTAATTTTTTAGTTGATGAAGGTGTAAAGCTTTTAAAAAATAGTATTAGTATTAAAACAGAGAAACTAAGTAATTCGTTAGATAAATTAAGAGCTATTGTTTTAATACAAATAAAAATATTATTTAAGTATGAAGACTTTATGACTATTATCTTAAGCCAAATTTGGGGCAATGATGATAGAAGCAAACTATGTAAAAAATATGTTTTTGAGTATATACAAATGATAGAAGATATAGTAAAAGAAGGTATAAAAAAAGGTGAAATAGTAAATAAAGATGCAGATGTAATAGCATCTGGAATATTTGGATTTACTTGCTCTAGTTTTATTTATAAAATGAAACATGAAGAAGTCGATGTTCAAGAGCTATTTAATGAGATTGATTACTTATTTATTAGAAAGCTAAAAGCTTAAAAAGTACTTTTGCAATAATTGATTGAAAACAATGCAAAATAAAGTTTATATTAAAAGAGCGTGTCTTAGAAGGAAATGTGAAAAATGAGAATATTAAAAGATTTTAAAATACCTAATTTTAAATTTCCAAAGTTTAACATGAAGGGAATAGATGATATTGACGAAGTTAAGGTAGATTATGAAAAAATAAAAAAGGCAGAAGAAAATCAAAACAAGAAAAATAAGAAGAATTATGATGGTACTAATTTTACTACTGTAAAAGAAATGTTTATTAATTCATCTAAAGAATACGCAGACAGAACACTTTTGCTTGAAAAGTTTAATCCAAAAGAGGATTGGACAGAAATTACATATAACCAATTTAAAAATGAAGTTATAGGGTTTGGCACAGCATTAATTAGAAAATTAAATTTAAAAGATACAAGAATTGTTATAATAGGAGAGAACACACATCATTGGTATTTATCATATATGGCAATGCTTTGTGGAGCAGGTATCGCAGTTCCAGTTGACAAAGAGCTACCTGAAAACGAAATAGAAAATGTAATAAAAAGAGCAAAAGCTTCTGCGGTAATTTTTTCAACAAAAAAAGCAGACGTTATTAAAAAAGTAGCAGAAAATTTACCAGATGTAAAATATTTTATACAAATGAACTCAAACGAAGAAATAAATGGAAGATTTGTAGGATTAGATTACTTAATAGAAGAAGGTAAAATCATCTATAATGGTGGAGACAATAGCTTTATGGAAATTGAAATAGACCCAGATGAATTCAAAGTTTTAATCTTCACTTCTGGTACAACTTCAAATGCAAAAGGGGTTATGCTATGCAATAGAAATTTGGCACAAAACGTTAACGCTGCTACTGCATATGTAAAGCTTACTCCAGAAGATAGATTAATGTCTATTTTACCATTACATCATACATATGAATCATCTATTGGATTTTTACTTCCATTTGGCATAGGAGCATCTATAAGTGTATGCCAAGGCTTAAAGCATATAGTACCAGATTTACAAGAAACAAAGCCAACTGCACTTTTAACAGTACCATTACTAGTAGAAACTTTATACAGAAAAATAAATGCCAATATAAAGAAAAGTAAAAAAGATGGTTTAGTAAATTCTATGATTCATGTTACGAATGCTTTAAAGGCAGTGGGAATAGATATAAAAAGAAAAGTGTTTAATGAAATATACGAAAACCTTGGAGGAAGAATTAGAATTATAGTTTCTGCAGCAGCTCCTATTGATGCAAAGGTAGGAAAATGGGTAGAAGATATAGGAATTCTCTTCTTACAGGGATATGGACTTACAGAAACAGCACCTATAGCAGCGCTAACTCCAGATTTTGATACAAGAGTTGGCTCGGCAGGTAAAGCTGTTGTTGGAGCAGAGCTTAGAATAGATAATCCAAATGAAAATGGAGAGGGAGAAGTTTTAATTTGTAGTAAAACCTTAATGATTGGCTATTACGAAGATGAAGAAGCTACAAAAGAAGCTATCTTTGAAGAAGACGGAAAAAGATGGTTCCACTCTGGAGATGTGGGATATATGGATAAAGACGGATTTTTGTATATCACAGGAAGAAGCAAGAATGTTATTGTAACACAAAATGGAAAAAATATATATCCAGAAGAAATAGAGTTATTGCTTTCTAAACATACAGAAATAAAAGAATGTATGGTATATGGTAAAGAGGTAGAAGGAGAAAAAGAACTTATTATTACTGCTAGAGTAATACCAAATTATGAAGAAATAGAAGAAAAATATGGAAAAGATTTAGACGAAGATACAATTTACAAAATAATTTGGGATATAATAAAAGAAGTAAATAAGGGATTAACATCATATAAAGCAATTAAAAAATTAGAAATTAAACATGATGAATTTGTAAAAACTACTACCATGAAAATTAAAAGATATGCAGAGCTAAAAAAAGACAAATAATTACAAAAAAAGTCTTGACTTAAAGGAAAAGTTGTAATAGAATTATAATGAAATTAGAAAACGAAAAAATCCTATAAGTACAAAAAGACTTACGGAAATAAGCGTTACATAGGATAAAGGAGGTAAGGTTTACAATGTCTAGATCTGGCATAGTAAACGTGAGAATGGTAATCACGGAAGAAAAAATTTTATCAAACATAGATAAAGTTCAAAAATTAATAAATCCAAATAGTAAAAAACAAATTGTTCAATTAGAAGAGGATGCATATTTTAAGGACTTAATTGAATCAATAAAAACATATTTAATTGAATATCCTAAGAAGAAAAACTTTCCAGCAAGTGTTTATAAAGCAGCATATGGATTGGTAGAGTATGCAACAAATCAATTTGAGGAAAACACAAAGAAAATAGAAGAATTGATTAGACAAAGAGAAAAAAATATTGCATTAGCTGCTAGTTTAAAAGATGCTTTAGATGCTGTAGAAAACAAATCAGAAGATTGGAAAGATACAATAAAGAATATATCAGGAGATTTTTCTGAAGATATAATAGAAACTTTAGGAATAATAGGTAGATCAAAAGTTGTTACATCACAAAATTGTCAAGATGCAATAAAACTTATTAATGCAAGAATTGGTAATTTAGAGACTAACCTACATATTGAAATCGATATGGAGAGAATAGAAGATAGGTCAAAAGCTTTAAGTTATATCGGAATAGAAGTAGCAGATGCATTAAAATTAATACCTACACCTGAAGAAGCATTACAACCAGTAGCAGAAGAGAAAATTGAAGAGGTTGAAGCACCAGCTGAAGTTGAGCAAGATAAAGAATATATTGAGCAAACTAGAGTTGAAGTTAAACCATCATTGTGGCAACGCTTTAAAAATAGTAAATTTGTTAGAGCTATTTCATATATAATGAAAATTAAAGTTACAATTGAAGTACCAAATGCTTTACCAGAAGGTAGAGGAGAATAGATAAAATAGCGGGGACAGATTAAAATCTGTCTCTGTTGTTTTTTAGAGTAGTGGAACTAGGTTACAGATTAAAAACAGTCACCTAGTTTCCACGATAAATGATTTTGATTTCCTAGTCATTGTCTGTAAATAATAATTTAATAGCCCATAAACCAGAGACTCCAACTAAAATGTAAATTATTCTACTTATTATAGACATTGTACCAAAAATAGTATCAACTAAATTAAAATTGAAAATTCCAATAAGTCCCCAGTTAATAGCCCCTATAATTACTAGAACTAATGCAATTTTATCAATTATTTTCATAAAATTCATTCCTTTCAGTGTATTGTTAGTAATAGTTTACTCAAAAAAAGTAAAATTATACGAAGATTTTTAAAAACTTGTTTTTGGGGACGGAGGAAAAAAACAAGTTTTGTTTTCAGAATATGCAAATTTGACATTTTATGTAAATTATAGTATAATAATATTATTGCAAAACATTTATCTTAAGGAGGCAAAAGTTCATGAAAAGCAACAGTTTTGCGGAGACTTTACGGAGAGTGATGTTCTTTGAAGAATCACTGGATGAGTTGTCTCTACTAAGAGATGAAGCATTTAGGATTTTTGACTTAGTATCACTTGAAGAGGTGAACCAAATTTTTAACACAGCATGGGAGAAGCTTTTTTCCTGGGACAGAACCACCGCGCATCAAGGATTACCCAAACTACTTCTTTGGGAGTACCGGGAGTATCCGGGTGTAAAAAGGATTGTGTTCGAATTAACGACTGCGAGGATTAATCGCAAAGAGTTTGCAGAGCAGCTTGCACCAATTAGGGAGAAAGTTGAAAATGCAATTGAGAAATTGCAATCTCTGCTAGACGAAGAGGAAAGCAAATTGAATGAGCTCTATAACGAGTTCACTCAGACCACAGGAGACTTCAAATTTATTTTTGAAAGTCCTGCGGTGAAGAAACTAATCATGGACGATTTGTTGAAATCGTAATAGGTTTCAACAGGTAGCCTAAAACAAAAACCACCCTAAAATAGGGTGGTTTTTCTTGCAAAAAATAAAACAAGTCGAAACTTGTTTTATGGTGCGTTAGCGGAGGACGTATTCGAAAATGTCTCGCACAAAAGCACCTTATTATCCGTTTCAAAATCAGTTATAGCAATAGTTTCAAAAAATGTATATATAAATGTGTTTTTTTTGCTATTAACTATATTTTTAATTTAACATAACTTTTAAAGTTTGGCAATACTTTTTTCTATTTTTTATCTTACACTTAAATATAAAAGAAAATTCCTCTTGTTATTTTTATAAATTTTACTTTTAGATTTGCTAAATTTTGACAAAATTTGCTAAACAACTAAATTAGTGCTATAATGATTTAGATTTATTTTATTGAGAGGGAATATAAAATATATGAAAAGTACAATTGATATTAGTAATGATTTATCC
>UMIY01030248.1_pt1 | contig 14866 bp, 11 predicted proteins | sample 1965921 | NCBI WGS metagenome assembly UMIY01 (sample SAMEA4836134, study PRJEB28245) | human gut metagenome | biome: gut microbiome; material: fecal sample | place: Denmark | collected 2008
ATAGTTATCTGCCCGCCGACTTCCCTATTTTTCAGTCTGTATTTTAATTGTTGCCGTTATCGGTTGTGCCGTCTTCGCTACCGACGCCTTGTTCATCTGCTTCGTCTGCGGAATCTTCGCCGTCGTTCACGGCCTGCTCTGTGCCGTTTTCCTTGGCGGCTTCAAGCGCCTCCATTTCGTCTTCAAGCCTCTGCGACTGCGCTATGAAGGGCTTGTTGTATCTTGCCGTTATAATGAACACTGCAAGGCCCGCAACAAACAGGCATACGATGGGTATCGCGCCGAGGTTTACCGAACCGGTCGCCTGAGTTACTATCGAAACTAACAACGTTCCCAAAAATGCCGCGCCTTTGCCGAATATATCCATTATGCCGAACAGCGTTCCCGAATGTTCGGCGGGTATAATCTTGGTGAAGTACGAGCGCGACAGCGCCTGTATGCCGCCCTGGAACAGACCCACCATCACGGCGAGCACCCAAAACTGCCATATCGACTGCATAAATATGGCAAATATGCCAACAAATGTGTAAGCGCACACGCTTATTGTAATCAGCAGTTCGTTTGAAACTTTTCCCGCAATCTTTCCGAATACGATGGCGGAGGGGAAGGCAACCACCTGGGTGACGAGCAGTGCGAGCAGTAGTCCCGTGCTGTCGAACCCGAGCGCCGTCCCGAACGAGGTCGCCATATCTATTACGGTATATACGCCGTCTATGTAGAGGAAGAACGCGACGAGGAAGAGTATTATGCCCTTTCTGTTCTTTACGCCGCCTTCCTTTTTAAACACGCCTGCAAGTTTTTTAAAACTTTTTCTTACTGTATGTTCGCTGCGCTCGATAAAGTGCGTCTGCTTATAAGTTTTGGTGAGCGGCAGGGTGAAGCCCAGCCACCACAGTGCGTTGATTATGAATGCTATCGGCATCGAAATAGCCGTGTCTACGGTAAGGACGAGCACTATGCTTATGAGGAATGGTATGCAGCTGCCTATGTAGCCCCACGCATATCCCTTTGCCGAAACGATGTCTACGCGCTTTAAGTCGGTAACGTCGGGCAGCATCGCGTCGTAAAATACAAGGCTTACCGAATATGCAATCTTGGTGACGATGAACAGCGCCAGAAACGCCACCCAACTCATAGGGATTCCCAGCGCCGCGCAGCCTATAACGCCGATTACCGCGCTGAAAAAGAAGAACGGCTTTTTCATTCCCTTATAGTCGGTAAAACTGCCGAGTATGGGCGAAATTATCGCCACGCACAGCGTTACGCCGCTCGCCGCATAGCCCCATATCGCGGTTGCGTCTGTACCTTCGAGACCCGCGCCCGTAACCAGGGCGTTAAAGTATATGGGCAGGATTGCGCTCACAAGCAGGGTGAATGCCGAATTGCCCACGTCGTACAGAATCCACGGAAGTTCCTTTCTCTTCTGCCTGTAAAGGGGGTCGCTTTTGCGCCGTGCCCGCGCATCGGCGCGCATTCTCTTTGCCTCAGCGCGCGCTTCGGCTGCGCTTTCGGCTGTCTGTAAAGCTGATTGATTTTCCATTTTACACCTTAATTTATTTGTTTTAGCTTAATTGAAACTATGTTTAACGCCCGCAGACTGCCCGCGCCGTTGCGCCTTAAAAATGGCGTTGGTTGCGGCATATATGCGCACCAATTTATTGCGGGGCGTAGTTTTATGCGCCTGTTTATTCAAAATCTCTGTCTAAAAGCGTGCTGAGCGGGCATTTGTCGTGCAGGTAGCCGTCGTAATTTATCATAAGGTCTGCCGCCTTGTCTGCGGCAACCGAATAAGCTCCTTCAAGTTTTTCAATCCCGTCGTTCCAGCGCTCGTCGTGCTTTACGGGCAGAATCATTCCGTGCATAATTTCCCACATTCCCGCAACTTTTAAAAGCGCCGTAATAATTGCGCGTGCAAACGGACTGTGGCAGCGCATTATGCGGTTATAAAATTTAATCGATTTAAGCGCCTTTTTCGCCTTCTTTTTGTCCACGCCGAAGTATGCCGCCGCAACGTCCTGAGTGCGTTCGGTGCATAATATGTGCGCGGTAAGGTCGGTTTTAAACGGGTTTTTGCCGTCCTTTTCAAGCAGGTATTTGTCGAATGCCGACTCGATTTCGGTGTGCGTTATGTTCTTCGCCTTCATCTCGGCGTTCACAAAGGGGTGCGCCTCGCTGTCAAGGGCGAAGTGGCACAAAAATCCCAGAAGATAGGCCTCGTCTTCCGGCCTCTTTCCGCGCGCCTCAAAGGTCTTTGCCGCCGCCGTGAAAAATTCCGAGGCGTATTTTTCGTGTATGGCATAGCCTATGGCGTTTGTCGGGTTGTTGGTGAGCGGCTTGTAATAAAACAACAGGTCGGGTCCGTGCAGTCCCAGCGCAAAGCAGTCAAAATTGTCGTCTGCAAGCGTTTTCAGGCTTTCGGGCAGCAATCTCTCTGCCTCGCAGCCCAGTCTGAAATGTGCGTAAGTGGAAGGCATAATAAATAAACTCCTTTGATTTTCTCTAAACCAAGGCAAAGTAATCCAAATCAGCCCCCAAAGGCGGCTTTTGCGCGCTTTGCTGTTCATCCTCATTGCAATACCGCAGAGAGTATTGCTGCTTCGTCTTCGCACCAATTCATCGCAAAATACGCTCTTTGGGGGTGCGAAGCAATTTAAAGCGGGCAGATTGCCGCAGATGCGAGGCAAAGTCCGCAGGGCGTGCTCGGTAGCACGTTCAAGGGCTTTAACGCGGCAGATGTTGTGATATGCCCGCTTTAAATCAGGTTCGGTTTATTTTGCCTTGGTTACAATTATACAATAATCCTTTGTAAAAACTTTCCCGATTTTGTAATAAGTTTGTAATAAATGCAGCCGCGGCCGCACTTTGTGCTCTTTGACGGACTGCCGCCGCATTTAAGTTTGCTTTTGCGCGGCGCGGGTGTTATAATATTGCAGGATAAAGCAGGGCGGCGGTTATGTGGTTACTACGGAAAAAGGCCCGCCGTGCGGCGAGCAGGGTTCAGTAATTTTTTGCTCCCTCGCCCGAATTCAGGGAGGTATGATATGACGCTTGACGAAGAATGTAAAGACTGCCTGTATAACAGCCAGATGAAAAAGGTAGAAAAGGGCCGTCCCGACGGAGCAAAATTTGCCGAGTTCAAAAAAGAGGTGCGCGCCCTGTGCGACAACCCTCCCGAAACTTACTGCGCGCCCCTTTTGATGCGCGATATCGACGGGTTACACCGCAAAATTTTCGGAAGCGGCATAGACTATTCGGCCGAGAAGAAGATGTTCAACTCCGCCGTCCTTAATATGGAAGGGGAGCTTTTTGCCCGCATATCCCAAAGCGCCGACCCTGTTGCCGAGGCAATACGCTACGCCGCCGCGGCAAATTACATAGATTTCGCCAAACTTTCAGACCTCAGCGAAGACAGCCTTAAAATAGTGGAGGAGGCGGCGCGTAAGGCGGAAGTTTCAAAGAATACGCTCGCGCTGTTAAAGTCGCGCCTTTCTTCGGCAAAAACGCTTTTATACGTGCACGATAACTGCGGCGAAGTCGTTTTCGATAAAATTTTTATAAGGGTGATAAAAAAACTCTACCCGCAGATTGCCATAACTTCGCTCGTGCGTGGCGGCGAGATAATAAACGACGCCACCCGTGCCGACGCCGACTTCATCGGCCTTTCAAAGTACGCCGCCGTTCAGGACAGCGGCGAGGCCGTTCCGGGCACCTATTTAAAGGAGCTCGCCCCGCAGGCGCTTGCGCTGTTTGAAAACAGCGACGTCATAATATCAAAGGGGCTGGGAAACCTCGAAACGCTGTACGGCGAGGGGTACGACATATTTTATTTATTTATGTGCAAGTGCGCGCACATAGCAAAAAGGTTCGGATATTTGCAGTGGCAGACGGCATTCGTACACGAAGGAAAGTGAAGGCCAAATTTGCCGATTGGTGCGGCAATATGCCACGATTAACGCAGGTTTTGCCTTCAATTTTTTAAATAAAAATACGGCACAATAAAAATATTTGCAAAAATACATTTACCGTTAAATTTTTGCACATATAAATTTTACCTGATTTTAACATAAATCGCTTGTGCGGCCGATTGATTGATGTTATAATTAGCGCAGTTTCGGAGTTTTTTTATGAAGAGAACGATTATAAAAATTTTATCTTTGCTCGCGGTTCCCGCCATAGTCGTCGGCGCGGCCGCCTGCAAAGACGATATCGCTGCAAACGCGGGATACGAACTGCTCGATAAAGACGTCTACCCTGCCGTTGAGGCTCCGTACGAGGAGGAGAGCAAGGCGGCGATAGAGCGCTGGCTGGCCGCCGAAAACAATCCTCTCACCTCGGCGCAGGTTGCAAAAGAGGTCGCCGCCGAACTTTTTGCCTACGCCTGCTATAACGAGGAGTATATCGATAAATACGTCTACTTCTCTGACCAGAGTGGTTCAACGCGTCTCCCCTCTGGCGTATCCGAGGCAACCAAACAGGACTATAAGCTGATAATTCACGAGGGCGAGGATACCCCCGGATATAAATATCACTACACCTTGCGCAAAGTTGACAACAATACTACGTTTTTTCCCGACAGTCTGTTCGAAACGGGCAATCAGCTCCGCTTCGTCGTACAAACAAACACGCTGTATCGCTTTGCTGCAACCGATGTGCACTATGGTGAAAACGAAATTCTCACTTGCACGTGGAGCGTTGACCCCTCATTGGACTGGGGAGTTAGCGAAGATGAACCGCCGATAGTCAAGCGCGAGGGCGAAAAATTAAATTTAGAGCAGATTGAAGAAGATATAATACAAATTGCAGAAAGCGGCGGCGAAGCCGTTATTCACGGCAACATAAACATACTCGCCGACGACATAATAGATTCTGCCACGATTACTTCGTCGCAGACAGATGACGGCGACGCGATATACACAATTGTGGCAAATCTCAATGCCGAGGTAGCAAACGCCGACCCTTCGTCGTCGGCAATGCTTAAACAGTCCAATGGCTCAGATAATTGTCGGTGGCTCACTACGGAAGAGGGCGGCACGCTTCGTCTTATCTATCAGATTTGGGATAACGGTCTTTTCAAACTGTATGGCCTCAGCGAAACTTGGCAGGGCACCATAGTGGCTATGTCAGGCACAATGAATTCCACGCTCTCCGTGCAGTACAGCTATTCCGACAGGGATACCGATATGACCGTCAAGCTCGCTATGCTCGACGAAGCAATAGCAAGCCGCGGCTGATTTTCAAAATAATGCGTACAAATTGCAATTGGTGCGGCAATATGCTTTAATCAATGCAGTTTATGTAATAAAAAAGGCGAAACGGATTATGGCAAAGGGCATAACAAAGTGGGATATTTTAAAACTTTCTTCCGCCTTCGACGGCAGTTTCAACCCCGCCGATTTTTCTGAGGACGAACTTGCCGAGATGCTCGGGCTGATTGAAGAGGGAGAGGACATAGAAGCTGTCCGCCGCCGCTATTTTGAAGAGCACGACGACGTGAAAGACAGAACGCTCGCCATAAAAAAATGGAGCGAATAAAAATTTGCTTTAATTTTATTTGTCATTTCGACCGAAGTAAACTAAGCTCCGCCCCGCTTGTCATTTCGACCGAAGTAAACTAAGCTCCGCCCCGCTTGTCATTTCGACCGAGCGTAAGCGAGTGGAGAAATCTCGTTTTGTAATGTTTTGATTAAATTTTGCCTGTTGTTTTTCGAAGGCAAAAACTTAACAAAAAGCCCGCAGGCGCTTTCCGCGCCCGCGGGCTTTCAACCTCACGAAAAATGCCGCGCTCGGCCAGCGCGGCATTTTTGTGTGTACGATAAATTTTATTTTGAAAAATATTTACGGCGCAAGCAGGGTTTCCCTGCGCCGGCGCAACCCAATTTGTCGCGTGAGCGAGCTCGCCGGAGGTGAATGGCGGCGCGTATAAGTGTGGGGGCAACAGCTGCGCCGCCAGAGGAACTTGGTTCCTAAAACTCACGAAAAATTCCCGTCGCGCAAGACGGGAATTTTTGTGAACATATTAAATTATATACTCCGAAAAAAGATAAGGCGGGATTTACTCCCGCCGTTAAATCTTTTTACGACCAACCCCCTCGCCGAAAAGAAAGCTTTTCGGCGAAAGCGCAGCGTTTACATTACAACTATATCGTTCTGCTCGAACAGCGCCTTGTATTCCCTGGGGAATACGTCGTCGGTTATCAGCACGTCGATGTCTTCAAGCTGAGCGAAGGTATAGGGGTTTATCTTGCCTATCTTCGAGCTGTCGAGCATCATATATACGTGGCGCGCCTTGCGGAAAACCTGCTTCAAAAGGTCGCTCTCCGTCTGGCTGTTGCACGAAAATCCGTGCTCGGGCGTAAACGCCAGCGCCGAAACTATTGCAATTTCAAAGTTGGTGTTGTTGAAATATTCCTTTGCCGCGGGGGAGGAGGTGGAAAGGTTGTCTTTCATAAGCTGGCCGCCCACTACGGTAATTTCAACGTTCTTCTTCTGCGCAAGCTCCATAGCAACGGCAATGCCGTTGGTGAATATGTTGCACTTTATGTCGGGCATCTCCTTCGAAAGGTACATTGCCGTCGTGCCGCCGTCAATGAAAATGCTCGTGCCCTCGTCAATAAGGGTTGCGGCCTTCTGCGCGATTACAATCTTCGCGTCCATATTTATAGTTGTCTTTTTGGTGTAAGCCTCGCCGGAAACTTTCTGCACTTCCTTAACAGACATTGCACCGCCGCGTATGCGGATAATGCGCCCGTCCTCTTCGAGCTGCGAGAGGTCGCGCCGCAGAGTCATCTGCGAAACGTCGGGGAATGCTTCTTCAAGTTGTTCCAGAGTCATCTTGCCGCGTTTGTCGAGTATTTCGGCAACTTCTTCCAATCTTTCACGCTTCACTGTTACACGAACTCCTTTGTTATTATTTAACATTTGCACTTATGTTGACATAATTATATACCGTATTATTGCCAAAGTCAAGGTAAATTTTCCACATTTAACATTTTTTGTTAAACAGATTGTGAAATTTTTTCACCAAACGGCGCAACGTAACCTGCTGAATACTTACCGCAACAAAAGTTTGCTTTTTTGCACAAGCTATGTTATAATCAATCTGCTTCCGCGCCCGGGGTTAAAGGCGCGCATATAAATTTACAGCAGGTAATATGAGAGTAAAAAGATTTAAATTCCGCCCCATAGGCATAGTTGTTGCCAGCTTCGTGATAGTAATCTTCGCCGGTGCGGGGCTTTTGTGCCTTCCGTTTGCCGTGCGCAGCGGCGAGCCCGATTTTTTAATCGCGCTCTTTTCGGCAACCAGCGCCACGTGCGTTACGGGGCATACGGTAATCGACCCTTACACATATTTTACGGGATTCGGTCAGGCAGTGATGCTCGTGCTAATCCAGATAGGCGGCTTAGGGTTCATCACAATAATTTCGCTGTTTATGCTCTACATCAAAAAGGATGTAACCCTTTCAGACCGCAAGCTGGCAATGCAGTCGGCGGGCGGCCTGAAAATGGCGGGGCTCAAAGGGCTTTTGAAGTATATCTTCATCGGCACGTTCTCGCTCGAATTTCTTGGCGCCGTGCTGCTTGCCATAAGTTTCGTGCCCGACTACGGCTGGGGACTGGGTATATGGCAGGCGGTGTTCACCTCGGTATCCTCCTTCTGCAACGCGGGCTTTTCGCTCACGGGCGCGGGCGGCGACCTCTCGCTGGCAGGCTATAATTCAGACCCGCTCTTTCTTATAGTGGTAATGGCGCTCATCACCATTGGCGGCCTCGGCTTCTATGTGTGGTACGACGTAATAAAGGGCAGGTTCCGTCCCTCGCGCTATTCGCTCCACACAAAGGTGGTGCTTATATCCACGGGCGCAATACTGCTCCTCGCCTGGGCGCTGTTTATGGCGTTCGAATGGAACAACGACGGCACGATAGGCAAAATGAACGCGGGCGATAAGGTGCTCAACTGTCTTTTCTTTGCGGTGACCCCCCGTACGGCAGGGCACTACACGGTTGATATGAACTACTTTTCAGACGGCGCCTACATTCTCACCAACGTGCTTATGTTTGTGGGCGGCAGCCCCGGTTCTACCGCGGGCGGCGTAAAGACGACCACATTCGTCGTGCTTGTTTTAACGATGGTTGCGGCTTGCAGAAGGGAGAGGCAGGTGCGCGTGTTCAAGCGCGGCATAGAGGGCGACGACGTGATAAGCGCCGTAACCGTGACTATGCTGTATATGTTCGCCATAATAATCAGCGTGCTTATAATCTGCGGAGTAGACGGCGGCACGCCGTACGAATCAGACTACGGCAACTGGACCACGGTTATCGCTGGGCAGGAAGTGCCCAACGTGGTAAACTTCAAAAACGTGCTGTTCGAGGTAATTTCGGCAATCAGCGCAACGGGGCTCACGCTCGGCATAACAGCCGAACTCTCCGCCCTTTCGCAGGTAATTTTAATACTTTTAATGTTCTTCGGCAGGGTAGGCGGCTACACGCTCATACTCGTCTTTTCAGAAACGCGCCGTCCCCCGGCGATTACGCGGTTGCCCGAACACATAATGATAGGATGAAAGGGGTTCACAAAAATTTAACTTTGGCCGAAAGTTAAATTTTTCGTGAGGTTGAGGGGCCAGCCCCTCTGGCGACGATGTTTAAGTGCCCTCATTTATATAATCGTCGCCATTCACCCTGCTGAGGCGCAGGTATGCGCAAATTGGGTCTTTCTGCGCAAGGAAACCTTGCTTGAAACATTGATTATTTCAAAATGATAATTATCATTGACGCGATTGACCTGACGGTAGCAATCGCTATTCCGTCGCTTCGCTCCTTACGAGCGTAGTCGAGAAATCTCAACCGCAATAAAGCCTTCCCTTGCTTAGGGGAGGAATAAAAGGTAGGGTAGAAAAAGCTCGCATTTATAAGTGTTGATTGGTTTTTAAGAAGTTTAAAATTCATTTTAAAATAAATCACGTGCGCAAGGCGAATTTAGTTCGCCGCTTACGCGCGACAGCATTTGCTGCGAAAGCAGGCTCACCGGAAGTGAATGGCGGCATTTCTATAATCGTGGGCCCCTAAATATGCCGCCAGAGACGAACATTGCAGTTCTTCAAACAGCGGACACCCGCTGTTTGTGCAATGTGAGATGAGCAAGGGCAAATCAAAGCCCGCGCGGTGACCGAGCGCGGCGGTTTATACACCGCTCGCCGCGCGAGACCTTGGTTTCTCAAAATCACGGAATTTTTCGCACTCGGCCAGGGCGAAAAATTCGTGAGGAGGTTTTTTGTATGAAAAAGAGTGTTTTAATAATAGGTATAGGTAAATTCGGCGCACACCTCGCCGAAAAGATGCAGGACCTCGGTCACGACGTCCTCATTTTCGACAGAAATCCTGCAAGCATCGAAAGGCTTGCCACGCGCTTTGCAGACGCGCAGATTGGCGACTTCACCAACGAGGACGTGCTCCGCGAAATAGACGTCGCCTCGTACGACGTGGTGTGCGTAACCCTCGGCGACGACTTCGAAGCGTCTATGGTGACGACTATGCTCTTGAAGCGCCTGGGCGCAAAATATGTGGTAACGCGCGCCCGCAGCGAAATAGAGTGCGACCTTTTGCGCAAAGTCGGTGCGGACGAAATTGTGTACGCCGACGGCGATGCGACAGACAAGCTCGCTATGCGTATGGGCGGAAACAATATTTTCGACTACATACAGCTCACCGACGGCTACGCCATCTTCGAAGTGCCCATTTTGAAGGCGTGGGAGGGCAAGTCGATAGCCGAGCTGGATATCCGCCGCCGCTACAAGATAAACATCGTGGCAATAAAGAACGACGAAGTACTCGACCCCACGCCGATGCCCGACTACCGCTTCAAGGCCGACGACCATATTCTGGTAATAGGCAAATCGCGCGACGTGTTCAAGCTCGACTCAAAAAATATTTAATGTATGCCTGCGTGCACAAATTTGCGGCAAACGCTTGCGCGCGGGGAAAAAATATATTATACTTAAACAAACTTTAAATCCGCAAGACGGAAAAACCTGCATATCTCTGCCTTTACAGAGAGCGGGAGGGGCTGAAAATCCCGCAGGGCAAAGTCAGGCTGTGCGCCGTCTGAACGCAAAAGGCGGTAAAACATCGCCGCGCGTTCAAGGAAGGGGAAGGCAATGTCCCCGCGGGTGCTCCCGTAACAGGGCAAAAAGCGCCGCGGCACCGCCGCGGAAGCAGAGTGGAACCGTGCAACAAAAATTGCGCCTCTGCATACTATTTACAGGTAGTATGCAGGGGCGTTTTTCAGTATAAAGGCCGCCTGCGGCGGCAGGGGCGTTTTAATGTACATTTGCTGGCGGCTGAGCAATTGCCCCGCACATATGCCGCAACCAACGATATTTTAATAGGAGAAAAACGATGTTTTTCAAAAGACTGAGGGCTGATATAAACGCCGCAAAGGCAAACGATCCCGCGGCGAGAAGCAAGTTTGAAATATGGCTCACCTATTCGGGTGTGCACGCGCTCTCGTGGCACAGGGCGGCGGCATTTTTCTACCGCATAAAATTAAAGCTGATTGCCCGCATAATAAGCCAGCTCGCCAAATTTTTCACGGGCATCGAAATTCACCCCGCGGCAAAGATTGCCCCGGGCGTGTTCATCGACCACGGGGCGGGCGTTGTCATCGGCGAAACTGCCGAAGTGGGCGAAGGCACGGTAATTTATCAGGGCTGCACTCTGGGCGGCACGGGCAAAGAGACGGGCAAGCGTCACCCCACGATTGGCAAAAACTGCGTAATATCGGCGGGCGCCAAGGTGCTGGGCGGCATAACCGTGGGCGACTGCGCCAAGGTGGGCGCGGGCGCCGTGGTTTTGAAGGACGTTCCCCCTCACGCAACGGTGGTGGGCGTGCCCGCGCGCGTGGTGCGAATCGGCGGGAGCAAGGAGGGCGTTGACCTCTACCAGGAGAAGTCCGACCCCTACGCAAAGGAAATCTGCCGCCTGCGCGAGCGCGTAATCAGGCTGGAAGAGGAGCTGAGGAAGATTGTAGGCCCCGACGCCATTCCCCTTTACACCCCCGCCGAGGAGGAGTTTTTGAAGGAGGCACGCGCCGAGGGCGAGCGCATACGCTGCGGGCAGCGAAAAGAGCCTGCAAAAGCGGCTTCCGAACAAAACGCGGCTGGCGCCGACGGGACAGAGGGCAATCAGCAAGGCAATAAAATAAATTGAGTTAATTTTCAAACGGCGGCTAAAATCGTTTGAAAAACGGTATACATAAATATATAATATATAGGAAATCGTAGCGCCTTTTTATGGCGACGGAATTATTACGGAATTATTACGGAATTATTATGAGAATTTACAATACGCTTACCAGAAAGAAAGAGGAGTTCGAGCCCATCGAAGCGGGCAAAGTAAAGATGTATGCCTGCGGCATAACGGTATCGGGCGAGGCGCACATAGGCCACGGCTTTCAGGCGCTCATCTACGACATAATGCGCAAATACCTTCAAAAGAAGGGCTATAACGTAAAGTATGCGCGCAACTACACCGACGTCGACGATAAAATCATCGCGCGCAGCAACGAGACGGGCATCCCCGCCGACAAGTACGCCGAGATGATGATTGAAGATACCGACAAGGTAATGCGCGAGTTCGGCGTAGACGACCCCGACGTATGGCTTAAAGCCACAAAAAACATCGGCAACATAATCGACTTCATAACAAAGCTGATAGAAGGCGGCCACGCCTACGCCGCGGCAAGCGGAAACGTCTATTTCGACGTGTCCAGCTTCCCCGCCTACGGCTGCCTTTCCAACCGCTCTGTCGAGGATATGCTCGACGGCGTGCGCGTTGAAAACGCCGACGAGAAGAGGAACCCCGCCGACTTTGCGCTGTGGAAGGCGGCAAAGGAGGGCGAAATAAGCTGGGATTCCCCCTGGGGCAAGGGCAGGCCGGGCTGGCACATAGAGTGCTCGGCTATGAACCGCGCCGCATTCGGCGACCAGATAGATATCCACGGCGGCGGCAGGGACCTCATTTTTCCCCACCACGAAAACGAGATTGCGCAGACCGAAAGCCTTACGGGCAAGCGCTTTGCAAAGTACTGGACTCACAACGGCCTCATCAAGGTCAATGGGCAGAAGATGTCTAAATCGCTGGGCAACTCTCTGCTTTTGAAAGACCTTTTAAAAAAGTACACCAACGAGGCGATAAAGTTCGCCATTTTGCAGACCAACTACCGTGGCGACATAAACGTAACCGATACCCTCTTCCCCGAGGCGGAAAGGCACCTTACGGAATTTTATAAGGTGCTAAAAGCCGCAGAGGACAAGTTCGGCAAGGGGAGTGTGGGCAACCCCGAAATAGATAAATCGTTCGACGACTGTATGGACGACGACTTCAACACCGCGCTTGCCCTTTCAAACCTGTTCGGCATATTCAAATCCATCTCGGCGAAAGTAGCGGCGGGCGACGCCTCCGCGGCGGAAGACGCCTGCCAGGTGCGCGCAACCTACTCGCTTCTGGGACTGTTTAAAAAGAGCTGCGACGAATACTTTGCCGAAGTCGCCAAAAAGAACGCCGTAGAAGTTCCCGAAGAGGTCAAGGCCCTCGCCGAAGAGCGCTGGCAGGCCAAAAAGAGCAAAAACTGGGCTCGCGCCGACGAACTCCGCGCCGAAATCGACAGGCTCGGCTTTGCGGTAAAGGACAGCAAAGACGGCTACGAAATAGTAAGCAAATAATCGCAGTTAAAGTCGCTTCGCTCCTTACGACCGAAACGAACGAAGTGAGTGAAGCGGAGAAATCTCAAAGTAAAAATATTGCCGAGATTTCTCCGTGCGCTCATTACATTCGCTTAGTTTGCGGTTTCCCGAAGGGAACCCACCGCAAAGTAGCGTCGGCTTTGCCGCCTCACGCGAAATGACATTTAATGGTAAAATCCTTATTCGAAAAACAACTTTCTATCTGAAAAATTTTATATCATTTTATATATAAAAGGTTTTATTATGAAAAAACTTACTTCCGAATCTTTGAGAGAGATGTATCTCAATTTCTTCAAGTCCAAGGGACACGCCGTAATTCCTTCGGCTTCGCTCATTCCCGAAAACGACCCCACGGTGCTGTTCACCACGGCGGGAATGCACCCGCTCGTGCCTTACCTTCTGGGCGAAAGGCACCCTGCGGGCAACCGCCTCACCGACGTGCAGAAGTGCGTGCGCACGGGCGACATCGACGAAGTGGGCGACTCTTCGCACTGCACTTTCTTCGAAATGCTGGGCAACTGGTCGCTCGGCGACTACTTCAAGGAGCAGATGATACCCTGGTCGTTCGAGTTTTTAACCTCGCCCGACTATCTCGGCATACCCGTAGACGACATCGCAGTCACCTGCTTTGCGGGCGATGACGACTGCCCCAAGGACGAAGAGAGCGCAAACCTGTGGATAAAGTGCGGCATAAAGCCCGAACACGTGTTCTTCCTTCCCAAGTCGGGCAACTGGTGGGGCCCCGCCGGCACGACAGGCCCCTGCGGACCCGATACCGAAATGCACATAATACGCAACCACGAAGATGCGGACAAGCTCGGGCCCTACGACTTCGACAAGGCGCAGAAGGGCACCTTCCTCGAAATCTGGAACGACGTGTTTATGCAGTACAACAAGACTGCCGAAGGCAGGTACGAGCCGTTGAAGCAGCGCAACGTAGATACGGGTATGGGGCTGGAACGCACCCTGTGCATTCTGAACGGCGTAAACAGCGTATACGAAACGGATATATTCGAAAAGGCGATTGCCAAAATAGAAGAGCTGACGGGCAGGAAGTACGGCGAGAGCGAGGAGGTTACCAAGGCCTTCCGCGTAGTTTTAGACCACGTCCGCACGGCCACCTTTATGCTTGGCGACGACCACGGAATAGTGCCCTCCAACACCGACCAGGGCTACATTCTGCGCAGGGTAATCCGCCGCGCCGTGCGCTACGGCAGGAACATAAACCTCCCCAAGGGCGCATTGAACGAAGTTTCAAAAACCATAATAGAAAAGTATGCGGATGTCTATTCCGAACTCACCCGCAACTCTTCGCGCATTGCCGAAGAGTTGAACAAGGAGGAAGAGAAGTTCTCCGCAACCTTGAAGCAGGGCATCAGGGAGTTCGAAAAGGTTGCCTCCGCGCTCCCCGCGGGCGGAATGATAGACGGCCACTCGGCGTTCAGGCTGTACGATACTTACGGCTTCCCCGTAGAGATAACTATGGAGATGGCGCGCGAAAAGGGCCTTTCCGTGGACGAAGCGGGCTACCGCGCGGCATACGCCGAGCACCAGGAAAAGTCCCGCGCGGGCAGCGAGCAGAAGTTTGCCTGCGGCCTTGCCGACCACAAGGAAGAGACCACCAAACTCCACACGGCAACCCACCTTCTGCACGCCGCGTTAAAGCGCGTGTGCGGCGAAGAGGTCAACCAGAAGGGCTCCAACATCACCGAAGAGCGCCTTCGCTTCGACTTCAACTTCCCCCGCAAGCTGACCCCCGAAGAGGTCAGAAAGGTAGAGGACCTCGTCAACGGCGAAATAGCCAGGGACGAGCCCGTAGTGATGAAGGAGATGTCTTTTGAAGAGGCCAAAAACGAGGGCTTCACGGGCCTTTTCGATAGTAAGTACGGCGAGATGGTAAAGACGTATACGATAGGCGACTTTTCTAAGGAAATCTGCGGCGGCCCCCACGTGGAGCGCACGGGCGTTCTGGGCACCTTCAAAATAGCCAAGCAGGAGAACGTTTCCGCGGGAATAAAGAGGATAAAGGCCGTTCTGGTGAAGGACTGAGCGCCCTTTTAAGGCCTTGAAGGGCGGCTTAAAGGTATTTAAGATACTGTAAGAATTTGCGCGCCGCGCGCACGCTT
>UMIY01050556.1_pt1 | contig 14840 bp, 9 predicted proteins | sample 1965921 | NCBI WGS metagenome assembly UMIY01 (sample SAMEA4836134, study PRJEB28245) | human gut metagenome | biome: gut microbiome; material: fecal sample | place: Denmark | collected 2008
CCCGGCGGCATAGGGAAGACGCACCTCGCGCAGGCCTACGGGCGCGAGTGCTGCATGCGGGGGCTCAAGACCTACTACATCAAGGCGACCGAGCTCAGGGACAGGTTCCAGAAGGCCGTCCAGCGGGGAAACACCTCGCGGGTCGTCTCCTCGCTCGTCAAGCCGTCGTGCCTCATCGTGGACGAGGTGGGGAGATGCGTCTACGACAGGCCGTGCACCGACCTGTTCTTCGATGTCGTCGACAGGCGCTACGAGAAGGAGGGGCCGAACGCGATGGTCCTCACGAGTAACATCGCCCCGAGCGGGTGGGATGAGTTCTTCACGGGCGACGACACGCTCCTCTGCGCCCTCGACAGGCTGTTCGACAAGGCGTCGGTGTTCGTGATGCGGGGCCCGAGCTACCGCGGCAGGGGGCTCGACACCTACTCGGTGGAGGCCGTCCCCCAGGCGGTGAAGGTGAGGGGGATCCAGCCCGAGGGGATGTAGGGAAGCGATAGGAAAGTCATAGATGCGGGCGTGTTGGCTAAAATGGGTCGGCCGGGATTGGTCAATCTCGGCCGACTATATTTGGCTAAATTATTCCGACGCCAACAATGATTCTCCCTCATCCGTTTCTAGCGAGTCTGCTTCCAATGCGACTGATTCGCCGAAACCCGAAAATGATGTATCCGCTGTCTTTGGTTCTGTTTCATACCAGACTCATGTACAGGATATTGGCTGGCAGGCTCCCGTTTCAAATGGAATGACGGCTGGCACAACAGGTCGTGCTAAGCGCGTTGAAGCCCTCAAGATCAATCTGCTTTCACAAGATGGCACCCCTTTGGGGAATGACAGCATTTCGGTCCAATCACACATTTCCGGGATCGGCTGAGAGCCTCAGCCGGTGGGTAACGGGCAGACATCTGGAACAGTTGGACAGTCGCGAGCCATCGAAGCGATCAAGCTATCTTTGTCGGGCGGTCTTTCTGACTCGTATGACATTTGGTATCGCGTTCATTCTGCAAATGTTGGTTGGCTTGGCTGGGCCTCAAATGGTGAGCCTGCTGGAACACAGGGCTATGCTTATCAGATCGAAGCTATTCAGATAAAGGTGCTTCCAAAAAATGCTCAAGATGCGCCAGCGCGAGGCGATGCCTTTAGGGACCATTCCCAGGAACCGCCTACTGTTTCCTATCGATCTCATATCTCCAATGTTGGATGGATGGGTGTTGTCGCGGACGGAAAGACATCGGGGGTCATTGACTCAAGAAATGCAATCGAGGCACTGTCGCTTAGTGTTAATTGGTATGGCCACGGAGGTTCTATTTCCTCTCGCGCGCACGTCTCTGGCATTGGTTGGCAAAGCTGGTCTTCAGGTACTGTTGGCACGACCGGGCAGTCTCGGTCAGTTGAGTCCGTTCAGTTTAAGCTCAATGACGAGATATCTGCAACTTACGACATTTGGTACCGTGTGTATGCTTCCAAATTGGGCGGATGGTTGGGCTGGACGTCCAACGGGTCTCCTGCGGGCTCGGTGGGGAAGGGTGCCGCCATTCAGGGTATTCAGGTTATGTTGGTCGAAAAGGGCTGCTCTGCTCCTGGAGATACAGCGAATCATTTTATTGGAGCTACGGATGTTCTGAGTGGCAGTTCGTATGGCCTTAATGGCAATAGCTTGGGCACTGTGCAGGGTAAAACGATTTTAATGGGTTCCGAGAGCGGCTCTGAGCCTTTAACATCGCTTTCTATTTCGTTTGATAATCAAGAGACTTCAGGTTCAATCGGTTATTCAGGCTGCTATGAATTTAGTGGATGGAGCGGAGTTGTTTCTGACGGTGCCGCGCTCAATTCTAAAAATGATGGCCGTACTTTGAAGGCCGTGAGATTGACTCTTACTGGTGATTTGTCTAATGCCTATGACGTTTGGTACCGGTGTTTTGACTCCAAAAAAGGATGGCTTGGCTGGGCGTGTAATGGCGCGGATGCGGGGGCAACGATACCGGGTTCATTCCTTAAGGCTGTCGAAGTAAGGATTATCAGTAAAGGCAGTGGCGCTCCCGGAGTAACGGACGGAGCATTTGTTTCCGATACTTCCGCCGATTGCGCTCATGTTGTTTATCAGGCCCATTCCGCTAACCGTGGGTGGTTTCCATCTGTTTTAGATGGGCAGGATGCCGGCACAACGGGAAAATCGCTTTCGCTTCAAGCTCTGAATGTGGTGCTGGCCGGTGTGGATGATGATTCTCTGGTTGAGGCACGAGCTCATGTTGCCAATATTGGTTGGCAGGAATGGCGGTCTGCCGGTTATGTTGGGACCGTTGGACAAGGATTGGCCATTCAGGCTCTTGAGCTGCGCATTAATGGTCCCCTCGCGAATCAGTATGACATCTACTATCGAGTTCATTCGGCTGGTTATGGTTGGTTGGGTTGGGCCAAAAACGGCGATTCCGCTGGAACTACCGGGTTAAATATCCAGATAGAAGCTGTCCAAATTAAGCTTGTCGCGAAGGGCGGGAATCCTGGCTCATCGTCTGCGCCCGCATTTATCTCTGCTCCAGCTCTAACGCTCCAGGCGCATGTCGCCACGCTTGGTTGGATGAATCCCGTTGGCAACGGTGGTGTTGCGGGTACAACCGGCAGATCGCTTGCTATTGAGGCGCTGAAGTTGAATGTCTCCAGTAGCGTATCGGGCGGTATTGAGTACTCCGCCCATGTACAGGATGTGGGCTGGCAAGGTTGGACTTCCAATGGGAATGTCGCTGGCACAGTAGGCTGCGCAAAGCGTATCGAGGCTCTTAAGATTAAGTTGACCGGTGATTTATCGAACTACTTTGATGTTTGGTATCGAGCATATTGCCAAGACTTTGGGTGGCTCGACTGGACCTCAAATGGGCAGCCTGCGGGTACGTCTAGGATAGGCTGCAGAGTCGAGTCTGTTCAAGTGAAGATTGTTCCCAAGGGCGCTGGTGCTCCCGGTTCTACTGCGCGTCCGTTTACTGACCAGCCCTTGTTGCCGGCAGATATGATGACTATGCTTAATCGAGCTAATAGATATTCGAGCAGCACAAGTTGGCTCATTATGGTTGACAGGCAAGCATGCCGCCTTGGAGTTTTTCGTGGACAGCGCGGGTCGTGGAGTTACGCTCAATACTGGACTTGCTCTACCGGCGCCCCTAGTACTCCAACGCCTACGGGTGAGTATACCGTCACCGGCAAGGGCTACTCGTTTGGACATGGGTATACCTGCTACTACTACACGCAGTTTTACGGTGACTATCTGTTCCATTCAATACCGTACTACCAGGGAACTTTTAATCCCATGGACAGCCGAATGGGAATGCAAATTTCACAAGGCTGCGTGCGTTTGCCCATCGATCGCGCTAAATGGATTTGGGATAACGTGCCCCTTGCTACCAAGGTGGTAATCTACTAACTATTCCCGTAAGCGGTGAGAGCTTGTTAGAGGGCCCTTTCCTGTTGCCGTAGTCTTGGCAACAGGAAAGGGCCCTTGCCGTTGGATTAGGCTCCTTTTTCTTCGTTCACCTAATTGGTGACATTAATGAAGCTAACTCCCGATAGTATGGTTATTGACGACCGTCTATCTAGGAGGCGATTCTTTTGAAAAGGCAATTTAGAGCATTTATTGTTCTGATTTCCTGCTTCATGACGATGCTGCTTTTGAGCCCTTTGGCTTGTTGGGCAGATCAAAATGTTGGTTCCAACGAATATGAATCCGTTCCAGAGACCCAATCCGACCCCTCGGATCAAACTGCTGCTGTAGCCGATGAAACGGCGCCTTCGATTGATGCTACCGTGGAGCCCAAAGAGGCGGCCCCGGACGTCAGCTATAAATCTCACATTTCAGGCATTGGTTGGGAGCCGACGTTTACATCGAATGGCTCGACCTCTGGCACAACAGGCCAGTCCCGTAGGCTTGAAGCACTCAGGGTTTCCCTCCCTAATTCAGAAGGCCTTGGTATCGAATACCGCTCTCATGTTCAAAATGAAGGCTGGCAGGATTGGGTTTCTAATGGAGCCGTCTCCGGCACAACGGGAAAGGGCCTTCAGATTGAAGCCGTCGAGCTCAAGCTGACGGGCAACAGGGCGGCTTCTTATGACCTGTATTATCGCGTTCATACTTCTAATTTCGGCTGGCTTGGATGGACTTCAAATGGGTCGACTGCGGGAACCACCGGTTGGTCTTATGCCGTTGAAGCAATACAGATCGTCATTGTAAAAAAGGGTGACGCGGCGCCCGGCGATACTGCTGGTGCCTATGTCCCATATGTCTTTAATTGCTCTCTTTCTCAGGTTGGGGAGACGACTAAAGTAACCCTGAATATTCCGCAGATCGAGGATATAAAACGACTCGGGATCGCTGATTCGATAAAGGTGGCAGGCTCCATGTCGTATGGAGGGAGGGTCACCCGTTCCGTCTCAAGCACGATTGCACTCGGAGATCTGGGCTCTAGCTCCAGTGAAATTGAATTTAGCGATTATGGTCCGTTTGACGTTACGTTGCAGTATTTGAAGAACGGAAACATCGTTCAAGAGGACCATCAGTCAATTGGCATTTCTGCGAGTGAGTACAACCTTGCCCCTTTGAGTGCTTCTTTCCCCGTTGTTCTCTATTCGCTATCTTTCTGGGATATCAGTACCTCTTCTGCTGGAACGACCGTTCCGTCAATTGTAATGCTCGATCGCCCAAGTGCCTATAACTGGAACTCGCTTCCATCCGGGATGTACGGTCTTCCGTATCTGACTCATGAGGAGAATGCTTCTAGTTCGAGCTATCAGGCGTTCGCGGATTATGTCGCTGCTCTCTACAAGATCAATCCCAAGGCAAAGTTCAATCTGTATATCAATGACATCACCTGTTCGTTGATCCATAGGATGATTTACGCCAACAAGATTCCCGCAGGCCAATACTCCATTCGGCTGTTGTCCGATGGATCCGCCACGTATGTCTTTACCAACGAAGCCTTTGACGTTAAGGATCCAGATTCTAAGCAAGCGGAGCTGATTACTTTATGGAACGCTGCCAAGAATAAGGAATACGAAACCGGTGAGGTCTCAAAGTCGTATAGCGATTATCACGATCACTGGGATTCTATGTATGCCGTGCTGAGTATTGAGCCTGGCACTCAGTGGTGGATGACTCGAACGAATCTGTTTACGAGTGGTGACGATAATGCCTTTGCGAATAAGATCGCGTCCGATCCCGGCGTTAAGAAGGTGAATGTTTCGGGCATGCTTACGAGCCTGCAGAATAGGGGAGAGGATACAGTCCAAGCGTTTAAGGCGCTGTACAACTTTAACGATGGCTATTTTGATGCGGCGACTCAGGAGGGCAAAAAGGTAATGATGCTGCTTGGAACGTACGTTTCTTACGAGCAGAATTTTGACGACTATGCCAACTTGACCGAAGTTATCTATGGCGATGACTATTTGTATTATTACAAGGGGCATCCAAACACACCGACGGGTATGTATCCCCAAAAGCAGGAACAGCTTGACCGTCTTGGCATTACCGATGTCGATTCTTCCGTCGCTGCAGAGCTGATCCTCTTCTTTAATCCGGAGATCGGTCTGTCTGGTTATGGGTCTAGTACGTATAACTCGGCCAGTGCCGATGCTGCTGGTGGACTTTGGAATTCCACAAAGGCCGAGGCCTTGAAGCCGGGTGCCGTCATCGATTATTCCATTATGGATTGGTTTGCTTCTCCGATTACCGAAGACACTGATGCTGCTATCAGATCCCTTTGCAAACAGGGAGACTCTTGCTATCTCGTAGAGTTTTCGGATTCCATACTTGCTTCGGCAAATTACGACTTTGCTATCTATTCGCACAATAGCGGTGCTCTGACTTATTTCAAGAAGGGCGAGTCGGGCTATGATGTTGTTAAGGTGTCACGAGGCCCTCTTGACGTCTTGGCAACTTCGCATGTTTCAAATGACGGCTGGCAATCGGCCTCTAAGGGTGGAAATGCTTCCGGTACCGTTGGGCAGTCAAAAGCCGTCGAGGCTATTACTCTCAATCTGCAGAATGCTCCCTATGATGGTGCATTGGAGTACAGGACACATGTTTCCGATTATGGCTGGCAGGGCTATGTGAAGGAGGGGAAAGTTTCTGGTACTACGGGCCAGAGCAAGTCTGTCCAGGCTATTCAGATTCGCCTGACTGGTGAGATGGCCAATCACTATGACGTTTATTATCGAGCTCACGTTCAGGATAAGGGATGGCTCGGTTGGGCCTGCAATGATCAAGTTGCCGGAACGACCGGTTTCGGTTTGAGGCTAGAGGCATTTCAGGTCGTTTTGGTCGAAAAGGGTTCGCCCGCTCCTGGGGATACGAGTCAGCCCTCTATTCAGAGAGCGTTTTCAATCAAGGCACATGTTTCAAACCTTGGTTGGCAGTCGCCTGTTTACGAAGGCATGACCGTTGGCACAACTGGCCGAAATCTTGCTGTTGAGGCGTTGACGATTAGCAAGCCTGACCTAGGGTATTCCGGCGGCATCGAGTATCGAGCTCACGTTCAAAATATCGGCTGGCAAAAGTGGGTCAAAAATGGAAAGGTTGCCGGTACTACGGGGAAGTCTCTTGCTGTTGAGGCTGTTGAAATAAAACTGACGGGAGATCTTGCCAAGCATTATGACGTTGTCTATAGGGCACACGTTCAAAGCAAAGGTTGGCTAGACTGGGTTAAATCGGGCGAGTGTGCCGGTACAACTGGTGAGGCTCTGCATCTAGAAGCGCTTGAGGTTAGGCTGGTTGAGAAAAGCTAAATATAGATCCAATTTGCCTATATCCCAACGCTAATGAAGTGGGGGTGAATTGATGGGGTTGTAGTCCCCTCAATTCACCCTCCTTAGTTGCAAGTTATTTGAAAGAGACAAACCGTGCTAGACTTTATCCTTTGTGTAAGGATTTCGTTTCGGCCTCTTTCATTAAGTCGTCATCATTAATTTCTATTGGGTGAATTAAGGTGAAGTTTGGTAATCATGAATTTGCTTTATACGGTTGATAACAATTTTGTCCCACAGTTGGCCGCCAATATTTGCTCGGTTGTTTCAAATCATTCCGGTATTCAAGACATTACTTTTCATGTCTTCTCTAATGGCATTACAGAGGATAACCAGCGTTTGCTCCAGGAGATGGTGACCGAATACAACCAAAACCTTGTATTTTATGATATTTCGAACTTCAAAGATGCTCTCGGGTTTGATTTTGATACATCGGGATGGAATGAAATAGTTCTTGCTAGGCTTTTGATGGCACATTTTCTACCTAATGAGATCGAAAGAGTTATTTACCTCGATGGCGATACGATTGTTCTTGGGGATATTGCTCTTCTTTGGAATCAAGATCTTAAGGGTTGCGTGGTTGGAATGGTTCCCGAGCCAACGGTCGGCCCATCTCGACTTAATGATTTAGACTTAAATGGCTGTCTGTACCACAATGCTGGCGTGTTGCTCGTTGATTTAAAGCAATGGAGATCAACTTGTTGCGAAGATCAATTATTGGATTATTGCGAGCGCCGCTCAGGACGCTTGTTTGCGAATGATCAAGATGCTCTAAATGCAGTACTTAAAGATAAGATTTGCAGTTTATCCCCTGCGTTCAATTATTCCAATATCTTTGACTACTATCCGTTTATATTCTTAAACTCGTTAATGCCGGGCTTTTCGGATGAAAACAGTTTTAATACCGCAAGATCGAAGCCCATCGTTGTCCATTATCTCGGCGAAGAGAGGCCATGGCGGCGGGGGAATACTCATCGCTTCAATAATGAGTATCACTTTTATTTATCAGAAACGTTCTGGAAGGACGCGAAAGATGAAGATGGTTGGGGCGCTTATTTTCTTGCTTGGCGGACTTTTAATTTCCTAACCAGGCCTTTTCCTCAGCTTCGTTATAAAGTGATCAGCGGGTTGATTCCCGCATTTCTTAAATATCGTGCCTCGCAAAGAAATAAATAGGATTATGGATAAAATCAAAGACAAGTCTGTTTGCATTGTTTTACCCACATATAACGGCGGAAAGTATTTGGCCAAACAGCTTGATAGTATCTTGGAGCAAACTTGGCCTAATTGCTCCGTCTATATTCGTGATGATGGTTCAACGGATGAAACTGTTGAAATTGCACAATGGTACTGTCGGTCAAACTCCAGCATTCATTTAATTCAAGATTCAATCGGTAATCTTGGGTGCCCAAATAGTTTTTATGAAATTATCAAACGGGTTCCCGAATATGACTACTATGCATTTGCCGATCAGGATGATATTTGGAAGACCGATAAAATTGAACGGGCAGTCAGGGCAATTGAAAATAGTGGAGACAAGGTGCCGACTGTCTACTTTTCTTCCTTTTCATATGTAAACGAAGATGGCGAGACGATACGCGAGTCGGCTCCGCAGGACAAGTACCTCTCTTTTCATAACACCTTGTTTTATACTCCCGGACTAGGCTTCACGATAGTATTTAATCGCCTTGCCTGCAGGGCCTTTATTCTTGAGGTAGATCCAGGGAATGAAATGCATGATCGCTGGCTGATTCGGTGTGCTTCGGCATTTGGAAAGGTATTGTTTGATTCCGTCTGTACGGCTTCACATGTTCGTCATTCCTCTGCGGTCACGTCTGGAGATAATCGTTATTTTGATCTTTTAAAGACCTATTTTAAGGACGAGCTATTTGGTGATAGATCGAAAGATGAGAGTAAAAAGTTAAGCCATTTTTCTGCGGTGTTTTATGATGAGCTTAGTTTTGAGCAGAAACATGAGCTTGATATTTTCACCAATGATGATGGGATTATTTCAAGACTTAGGAAAGCATTTTTCCCAAAGCGTCTGCGACCTACTTTGATTTCTGATTTACTTCTTCGCGTTTTGTTTTTATTCAACAAGGCCTGATGATCCACTGCTGGAGTGATTGTGTCTAATAGAAAAACGAAAGAACTCTCTGTTGAGCAGAGTCTTGTTTGGAACAGCGTCGGCTCGATGGCGTATTTGATTTGCAACTGGCTGATTACTGTTCTTGTGGTGACACTTGGTTCCGACATTAGCATGTCTGGTAGCCTTGCTGTGGCTATGTCTGTTGGTAATATTTTTGCGACCATTGTTTTGCTTAGAGCGCGCCCCGTTCAGGTTTCTGAGAGCTATTCTGATTTTACGACTGGGAATTTTATCGCTCATAGAATCGTTGCAACAATACTTGCCTGTGTAATTTGCTTCTTCTATTGTTTAGTCTCTGTTGCATTCAACGATTGGGCAGTTGTTGCTGTTTATTGCCTATTTAAAGCTGGTGATTCATTTGTCGATGTTCTTCACGGTGTGGATCAGGTAAACAACAGATTGGACATTGCGGCTATCTCTCAAATAGTTCGTGGCGTAGGAGTTCTAGTCTCCTTTTCGTTGTGCTTGTTGCTATTTGATAACTTGGTAATAGCCGTTGCTTCAATGGCTTTTGTTACCATAGCTGTTGTGCTTACATATGATTTTAGAATGACAAAACGGTTTTGTGCCGTTATACCTGATTTTGATTTTACTTCCCTTATCAAATTGTCGCGTATCTGCTTTCCCGGTTTTGTTGCATCTCTTGCGTGCACGGCTGTTGTTAGCGTAACAAGACAGTTCTATGGCCTTTCCTATGGAAATGAGGCGTTGGGTTTTTATGCCGCCGTTGCCACTCCGACTGCCGTAATTCAGGCTCTCGTATCTTATCTATATGCCCCCCTGCTTGGACCTATTTCGGCAATGTGGCGAGAAAACGAAACTCACCGATTACGCTTAGTATTTATTAAGATGCTCGTTTCCGTATTCGTTTTGACGGCGATGTGTGCCATGGCTAGTGCTTTCATAGGCGAACCTGTGCTTACTGCTATTTATGGCAAAGAAGTTGGCCTTCACTCAGATTATCTTCCGTTGGCACTCGTTGCTACCGCATTCACTGGTTTGAACTTTTTCACTATTGATGTCTTTATTTCATTTGGGAAACCGATTATTGGCACGATTTCTGGTGCCGCTTCGTTAGCGTTGGCCGTGTTTCTTTCTCGTTATTGTTTTGTGAATCCGGTATTTGCTTCTGATGCAAATGTCATCAATATCATTATCTTGGTGGCATACGGTTTTGGATTATTTTTTTCCTTCCTTTGTATAATTAACCTATTAAATCGGAAGGCGAAGCAATCTGTCACATCCGAACTGTAAATTCGCTCTCCTTGTTTCGATAGGGTTTTTCAGTTCGACTTGGGCTGTTTGATTGATATTTTGTACTGAGGATTCAGATGATGCATGAATTAAGAGCGCTGGTTATCATCCCAGCTTTTAATGAAGAGGCGAACATTTTAGATACGGTTTCTTCTGTGGAGGAAGCTGGATACGATTATGTAGTTATTAACGATGGCTCCACTGATGACACTTTGCGTGTTTGTCGCGATGCGGGGGTTAATGTCCTGGATTTACCGCAGAATCTTGGCATTGGAGGCGCGGTTCAAGCCGGACACAAATATGCCAAACGCTTTGGCTATGATGTAGACATCCAAGTTGATGGTGATGGGCAGCATGACGCCCATTACATATCGCGCTTGCTTGATGAAATAAATAATGGGTCTGATTTAGTTATCGGATCGCGATTTCTTGAGGAATCTGAAGGCTTCAAGTCAACCTTCTTGAGGCGTCTTGGAATTAGATGGCTCTCTGCGGTAATTCATCTTACAACTCACGTTCGTGTTAGCGACCCCACTTCTGGTTTTCGCGCATGTGGATCTAAGGCCATAGATCTGTTCTGTAAAAAATATCCCGTAGACTATCCGGAGCCGGATTCTGCTGTTGCGGCTATGGTTAAGGGCCTTCGCGTTACAGAAGTGCCTGTCGTAATGAAAGAACGACAGGGGGGAAAGTCGTCAATTTCTGGTTTTAGTAGCATTTATTACATGATAAAGGTTACTTTGGCGATTATCATCTCTTCATTCTCGAATTAGGACGGGTTGTTATGCATATTTCCTTACAGTTTGGTGTCATTACTGCTTGTTTAGTTTTGCTTTGTTTTGTGCTGCGTCTTGTATTAAAGGATAGCCTTCAGCTCAAGTATTCACTTCTGTGGATTGTTCTTGCATTGGTTTTGTTGGTATGCGGCCTCTTTCCGCAACCTCTTTACTTCATTTCAAGTTTATTTGGTTTTCAGACTCCAGCCAATTTTGTTTTTGTCTTAGGGTTTTTATTTTTGATATGCATTGTTCTTTCTATGGCATGTCTGTCAAGTAAACAATCTTCTGCAATTGCTAACTTAACTCAACGAATTGCATTGCTTGAAAAAGAGCTTGAATCAAAAAATAGGGAGTAATGCCATGTGCTTGGCAAAAGATCATACATTTGTATTGTGCGCATACGGCGAGTCTCCGTACTTGTCTGACTGTTTAGATTCTTTAGTGAACCAAAGCACCCGAAGTAATATCCTTATATCGACGTCAACTCCTAATTCCTATATTGATCGTATAGCGTCTAATTATTCGATTCCGGTAATTGTTAACGAGGGGTCGCCTAGCATATCTCATGACTGGAATTGTGCTATTGCGAATTCAAATACAAAGCTTGTGACTATAGCTCATCAGGATGATATCTATAGCTCTAGTTATACGGAAACTATGCTGCGGGCTATGAAAGAAGCGGATCGACCTTTAATCTTCTTTTCTAATTATGGTGAGATAAGAAATGGCGTATATGAAGAAAACCTCCTTATTCTGAAAATTAAGAGAATTTTACTTCGTAAGTTTGCTCGCCACGGCGCTCTTTCATCGGTTAAGGATAAAAGGGATATCCTGAGGTTCGGTTCCGCCATCTGCTGTCCTTCTGTGACATTTAATCTAAGCATCTTACAGACACCGTTATTTATGACAGACATGAAATGTGACTTGGACTGGGAGGCATGGGAAAGATTCTCGAAAATCGACGGATCTTTCGTTTATTCTCCCGAGGTTTTAATGTTTCATCGAATTCATGAAGGCTCTGAGACCACGGCGTTGATTAAAGATGATACAAGGAGGTCGGAGGATGAAACTATGCTTCAAAAATTCTGGCCCAAGTGGTTTGCTCCAATAGTCTGTAGCCTGTATTCGCTTAGCATGAGAAGCAATTCTTTATGACGCTGCAACAATGCCGGCGTAAGTTGAACATTTATCGAGACGGAGTTGTAGAGTTATGAATCTAGATACCTTTACTGGTCATCTGAAACTATCTGATAGTTATCGAAAAGCTCTGACGTTTATCGTTTATCCACTTATAGCTGCACTCTCTCTTTGCTTGGGATTTTTCTACTATTGCGCCTTTAAAGCCAGCGCTATCGGATTGCCTGGGCTATGGCTCTCGGCTCTGCCCTTAATCGCCTGCTTGTTCGTTGGTGTCCTATTATTAATTAAAGAGCAGCACAATCCCGCAATTTGCTTTGTGGTGATTGGTGTGCCCGCTGTAACTGCTTTTGGCCTTTTCATGCTGCCCGCTAATGTTCCAGACGAGGCTTCTCATATTTGGCAGGCGGCCGCCTTATTGTCTCGTAACGGCAATGGCTTTGATGTTGTCTCTTGCTTCCAATTGGGTCAGTTTCCTTCATCGTACGCAGATTATTTTAATGCAATGACTCAGCCTACCGATTGGTCTAGCGTCTTTGTGTGCCATACGTATTTGGGGAGCTATTACCCTCATCTTTATTTAATTCCGGGAGTAATTCTAGGATTTGCGCAGCAAACGGGTTTCAATGCCTTTGTGGCCCTTTCAGTTTCGCGCGTGTGCGCTGGATTAATATATTGCTTCGCGGCTTATTGGATAATCAAACTGATGCCAGTTGGTAAAAATGCTGTTTTGATTTTTTTACTAAATCCCATTTTATTGCAGCAGGAAGCGTCTGTTTCGGCTGATTCTGTCGCAAACATTGTTGCCATTTTGTACGTTGCTGTAGTTGTTAAGATTTATGCGGACTCGTTGTACTCATATCGATCTCTGCTGGCGTTAATACTGCTATCCGTTTTACTGCTTCTTTCAAAGATAATGTTTTTCCCGTTGGTACTCTTGAATCTTATTCACTGGAAAAAACTTAAAGGAACAGACAGCTATATAAAGTTCATCTTTTCCTTCTTTGCGATAGCTTTTGTTGCGAGCTGTGCGTTCGTGTCTCTTTATCATGGTAGTTTCATGCCAGATTCTTTTGATTTGATGCGAGCGCCGCTGCATTGCGCAAAGGTCTTTATTAAGTCTATTTGGGAGATGGGGCCATTCTGGTTTCAATCCTATGCAGGTTACAATCTTGGCGCTCTTTCGATTAATGTTTGGCCATTTTGTTTTTGGCTTTACATCATTCTTCAGTCCGTTGTTCTGTTTTATAACGATGAGAATAATAAAAAATTATTCTGCAGTACGGATCGCTTTGTAATGATTGCTGTTGTATTCGTCAATTTCTTCCTGATTGTTATGACGATGAGGAACTGGACTCTTACTGTTGATAAGCGTGAAGATATTATCATGGGGGTCCAAGGACGATATTTATTCCCACTGGTCCTTCCGGTTCTGTTGAATATCTTGCGACCGATAAAATCAAGTTCTGAAGGACATGTCTTGCTTGGTTCTTCATTGATAATGAGTACTATTCTATTTGTTGACTTTATTTCAATTCTTTCTGCGTTTTAGGAGTTAGTGTTTCATGTTGAACCTTCTTGAGGGCATTGGTTACACCGTTAAAGAAGAGGGCTTTTATAACGTCCCCAAGAAGGTCTCCCATGTACTCTCAATGCATAGGCCTCGATTTGATTTTGGCTCTCGCCAAGACAATTCTTTTTTTGATGTTATTTTTATTAATGGATGTGATTATTCCGTTCCGCATCCTATTAGGTACCGTGTCGATCATCAGATTGAGGAACTTGAGGCTGCCGGCTTAACGGTCCAAAAGGTTAATGCCTGGGAGATGGAAAAGGATATTCTTAGGCATGCGCGTACTTTTATTATTTTCCGTTGTCCCCTAAGTGATGAAGTTGAATCTTTAATTAGGCAGGCAAAAAAACTCAATAAGCGTGTTATTTATGACATTGATGATTTGGTTATCGACACTGCTTATACCGATTCTATTCCGTTCGTTAATGCAATGACTGCTCATGATAAGTCTTGCTATGACGATGGAGTCAGGCGAATGGGTGAAACACTGAAGCTTTGCGATTGCGCTATCACTACTACTGAGGGTATGGCGGAAGAACTAAAAAAATATGTTCCCAGGGTCTATATAAATAGAAATGTAGCATCTGAATCGATGATTGATTATTCGAATATTGCTATCTATCGTCGAGATGTACTCCCCAGCTTGCAAAGCTCAAGCGTCTTGCCCGAGGATAGGGTTCCCTATAAGCGAGCGGTTGAGCGAAGGGATGAAAAACAGAAAACTCAGGAAATCAGAATCGGCTATTTTAGCGGAAGCATTACCCATAATGCAGATTTCAATTCAGTGCTCCCAGCATTATCTAAGGTAATGGAGACTCATCACAACGTCACCCTGATGGTGGGCGGGGAACTCGATGTTCCTGATGACTTGATGCCATTTTCTGAACGTATTGTCACGTTCCCATTTTGCGATTGGCGTCGGCTTCCAAATTATATAGCTTCCTGTGATATCAATATCGCTCCTTTGGAGAATACTCTATTCAATCGAGCTAAATCCGAGAATAAATGGATTGAATCATCGCTTGTTAAGGTTCCTACGGTTGCTAGCAATGTTGGCGCCTTTAAGAAGATGATTCAGGATGGCGTTACTGGATTTCTCTGCGATTGTGTTGAGGACTGGTGTGCTGCCCTCAATCGTCTGATATTAGATTCTGATCTTAGGAAG
>UMIY01027646.1_pt1 | contig 14830 bp, 15 predicted proteins | sample 1965921 | NCBI WGS metagenome assembly UMIY01 (sample SAMEA4836134, study PRJEB28245) | human gut metagenome | biome: gut microbiome; material: fecal sample | place: Denmark | collected 2008
CGCGGCTTTTCGAGCCGCGCGCACCTGCACTACTTTATTTGGTTATACTCTGCCGAGTAAATAGTCCACGGAACAATCAAATTGTTTAGCTATCTTCACAAGATTATCTATTGACGGCTTACTCTTTCCCGTCAACCAGTTATAGAATACACCCCAAGAAATCTTTGATTGCTTTATGAATGAATATTGCGACGTGCCCGTATCCTGCAAAATTGCACGAAGAAGCTCGCTGAACGGGCGCACCGCTTTGTAATTGACATCTTCGCAAGGATACTCCTTCAAGCCGAGAAGGAAATCAGCCGAGCAGTTGAAAAACTCTATCAGCGCAATAAACGTGTCGTAGTTCGGCGCTCGCTTGCCAGTTATGTAAGACGACATTTTAGAACTGCATGTGTGCATGGCTTCGGCGAGCGCAGACTGATTCAAATTGCGCACGTTCATAAGCTCTTTCAGATTCTCAGATAGTTTCGACAAATTAACCATAAAATAGACCTTTTTCTACAATCTATTCTCCTCTAAACTGAAATAATTTTCTTGTATTCTTTCAGTTCAGAGGTTATAATATAGATACACTAAGACATGGCGCCGGTTTAAGTAAAAAACTATCAGGAGAACATATCTACTATGGAACAATTAGATGCAAAAAATACTTACAATATTGACGAAAAAGGTCTTTTAAATGAGATTATCATTACAATACAGGACTACTTCAACTGCAATATCGTGCAGAACGATAACGCTGCCCTTCTGCATTTTGATAACGGGCAAAGGTTTAAGCTATCGATTGATACAGTATGATAAAGAGAAAGCGCCCGACCGCAAATATTTTGCGGTCGGGTACTTATCGCAATAAAAAGCAGGCAATTTTTAGTCAACCTGCACAAAGTTTAGGTAAAATGGAATATTTTCCGTCTTGTATTCGCTGGATATATGTAGCAGCCTGCACGGGCTGTTACCAAAAATAAATAAAAGTCGAAAGGTGCGCGCGGCGAACAGCCGCGCGCACCTTACTTTATGCAAATCTAAAAGGGAGGACAACAAGATGAAAACTTACATAGACAGACCGACTTGGTACGCCTACCCCGAAGAAGGCGAGCGAACAGCTCTGCGGGACAGGCACGCAACCATTTCGGTAATCAAGCACAGAATGGGCAAGTTGGATGTAGTAGATGAATATCTTGACGACTGCGAACAGCGGTTTAAGGTCGAATATCTGAAACGGCTGAATGGTACTACCCCGTCGCGTGGGAAAACGCAATGAAGAGCCTGAACGCTCAATTATTCCCACGCGGAAAGAACACGATTTTGGAGTGCCTGCAATTCGGCGGCAACAGAGAGTTCTGGAACGGCTTTGAGAGCGAGGCGGCAATAAGTGAATATTTTGCCAAGTGCTACGCCTATGCCGAGAACAAAATCGGGTTTTTAAAAACTGACGAGAACATTATCTGCGCGGCTATCGTAACCGAGAGGGTGCGCCGCAATCTATTCGTCTGGTATCTGCCCGTAACTGAAACGTGGCACACAAAGGTTATGAGCAAAGAGCGAAACGAGAGCGGCAACCTGTTACAACTGCGAGATGAGTTTGACGAGCCCCTCTACCGCTATCATTGCGAGATTGACGAACCAAGGCTTTCAAGCACGGAGTTCTGGAAGAAGCGCGGCGGACTGACGTCCTTTTCCGACTTGCAGGAAGATTTCTATAACAAGATTTCTTCCCGCTATGGCGCAGAACGCGGAGAGAGCAAGTCGCTAATAAAGAACACCAACGCCGAACAAGCAAGGCGATTCAATCGCGAGCAGGGCGATAAATACGACGAGTTGCCGCCCTATGACGATATGCCGTACTGAATAGTGCGGCAAAAAATGAAAAAGGCCTTGACATTTTCGTCAGGGTCGTTATAATCGTATTAACTTTCTGAATGGGAAGCCATGCGTTACAACAACTGAATATCATTAACCGCAACAAGAGCCAAGCGAATGTACGGCTTGTTGTTGCAAAAATCTATAAGGAGGGATTTTTGTGTTATATGGTAAGAGAACATTGTAGCCATCGGGAGAGGGAGTACGTTATCCCCACAAATAAAATGATAAGGAGAATTGAGACATAAGCAATTAAACGGTAACAATCTGGCAACAGCCGAAAGCTATGACAAAAGAAATATGCTTTCGGCCCTATACGGGCAACTTTCATCCATCAAAAAGGTTATGGACGTAATTGCCCTGAACGAACAACGGGAAAGCATTTCAGGGAATGGCAAAAAGCTCGGTTTTAAACTGACAAAAGAGGAGATTAAAGCCATGCCTGAAATCATAAGAAAAATATTTATAGCAAACAACTTTATAGTAAACTACCGCATAACTTCTAACGGTTATTTTGAAGCGCGCATTCGTCGCAAAGATATGTATATCGAAGCGTCGGGCCGAGACTTTGAAACTATGCGCAGGCGCTTTATGGAAAGGCTCTCTGCCTATTACAAATCAATGTCGGCGGTGCAGGAAAAAGCTGAACAAGCTCCTGCATACGACAGTAAAAAGCTGCCATATTTCTGTGACTACGCGGAGGAGTGGCTGAAAATAAAGGAACAGACCACAAAGCCTTCTACGTTCAAGGAATATAAGCGCACTTTTACGGCAGACCTCGCCCCGGCAATCGGCAAGAAACGGCTTGACGAAATTACGAGAAACTTTTTGCAGGAGTATCTTCTCGCCGTGTTCAAGCAAACGCCCCGCAAGGCGCAGAAACTGCAACTGATGCTGAACTGCGTATTTGATATGGCCTGCGAAGATTTTGGCATAAACTCACCCATGAAGCGCGTAGTGCTGCCATACCACCAGTCAAAGAGGGGCAATGCGCTTACGCTTGACGAAGAGACGCGGCTGGTAAATTACTGTAAAACGCACAAGGAAGTCGAAGGAACTGACGCGCTGCTTGTATTGCTTCTGTTCGGACTGCGCAAGTCGGAACTTGCCAGCATAGAGGTAATAGACGGCAAGTGGCTGCAATGCGAAACGAGCAAGGAGCGGTTGGGGCAGAACGTGGTGTTGCGCAAGATACCTTTCACAGCGCAGGCGAAAAAGTTTTTGCCCTACATAGACTTTGACAGGGCGCGCATCACCAACCTGAATACCATATCCACGCGAATGAAGAGGTTGTTCCCCGAACACCATCCTCACGAACTCAGGCACACGTTTATCAGCCGTTGCAAAGAGTGCGGCGTCGCAAGCGAGGTCGTAAGCATCTGGGCGGGACATTCGTTGAGTGGCACGATTACTTCGACGGTTTACACCCATTACTCCGAGGATTTCCAGTTAAAGCAAGCCGAAAAGGTTTTATACTGAAATTTCCCCAAACACCTTTGAAAGGAAATTGAACAACAATAATTTTATAGCTTAAAATGCTGGAAAGACAGCGGGCGATTGCAGAAATTACTCCTCATATTTTCCCCATTTTCTTCCCCAAATTGGGGAAGAAGCCGATTTTTGAGAATAAAAAACGGGCGGTTTTTAGCTAAAAATCGCTAAAAACCAAAAGTAGGGTTCCCGCAAAAAGACGCAGTATTTTTGTGGGAAGAGGAGCAGAAAAGCGCAAAAAAAGGCAGGTTTTGCGATGCAAAACCTGCTTTAAGGTGTCGCTTTATCTGCGACGAGGTGGCTGGGGCGAAGTGATTTGAACACCCGAATGACGGAGTCAGAGTCCGTTGCCTTACCGCTTGGCGACGCCCCAATATTCTGTTGCATTACCGGAACTTTTCTTTTCGTCCGCACAAAAGACGTGCAAAACACAGAGAATCGTTCCGCCGAATGCTTAAATATTATATAAAACTAAATGTAAAAAAACAAGCGATTTTGCCCTGTCTTTGCAAGATTTTTTAAAAATATGCCGTATCTCCCTGCGGGAAAGGCAAAGGCGGGCCGCACTTGCGTTTGTGGTATTTCAAAAAAGCAGTTGACAAGATATTGTGCAAGGCTTTAAAATTATATTGCAGTGCGGGATATTCTCCGATTTGGTTAAGCCGTATCGGCCGCGCTTGCCCGATGGTTCTTTTTTTGCCGTATCGCGGTATTGTTTGGCGTAAAATCAATTCGCCTGCGCATATATGCGGCCTAACTGCCTGTCGGCGGGAGTAAAACGGTTATGGATATAGGTGCTTTTATTTTAAGTTTTGTGTTGCAGATGGTGTTCACCTTAGGATTCGTATTTCTGTTCGGTAAGGTGATTGCGCTGTGCAACGGCGCGTTTTACCGCAATTTCGGCTCTAAGGGAAGGGCGGTCTGCTATGCCACGGGGTTCATAGGTACGCCCGTGCACGAGGCGTCGCACGCCCTGATGTGCCTGATTTTCGGGCATAAGATAGTCGAGATAAAGTTTTTTCAGCCGAATTCTTCCGACGGTACGCTGGGCTATGTGCGCCATTCGTATAACCCCAAAAATATTTACCAGAAAGTTGGCTGCCTGTTCATAGGAATCGCGCCCGTGCTGGTCGGCGCGCTCATCCTCGCGGGATTGTTATACCTTTTATTGCCCGAACTGTTCGGCGCCGTTTCCTCCGAGATAGCAGCGGTGGATTTTGCGGAGGATATAGGTGCCTCGTTCGGGCATATATGGCGGTCTTTCGTGCTTATGTTCTCGTATATAGGCACGTGGCAGTGGTGGGTATTCCTGCTTATCGGCAGCCTTATAGCGCTGCATATGACGCTGAGCAAAGAGGATATCAAGGGCGCGCTTTCGGGCATATTAACCTACCTTGCAATATTTCTGGTAGTCGATATTATACTCGCGCTGGTGGGCGGAAACCTGCTCTCTTCGTTCACGGGCGGAGTGATGGCGGCGGGAACATTCCTTCTGTTTTTCTTCTGCATATTCATCGTAATCGCTCTGCTTCTTCTGGCGGTATCGTTTATCGTAAAGGCAATTTCCCAAAGAAGAAGGCGCGGGGCGCAGAACTGACAAAATAATTTAAAAATTTTTAAATGGAAAGCGTGTCCGTGTGCGCAATTTTTGCGCGTGCAGACGCGCTTTTTTGCCTTAAAAAGGGCATTGATTGCGGCATATTCCCGTGCGAATCCGCCGTCTGCCGCCCATTTTGCCCGTGCCGCGCACCCCGCCGCGAATTGTTGACATTTCAACAAATTTTATATAGAATTTATGAAAGGCGTTTAAAATTTATTCCGATGCGCGGTTCTTTTGCGGGGCGGGAAATGCGTATGGCAGAGTTAAACGCCGTATGCCGCGGAAAGCGAGTGCGGCAGAAATAAATATTGCCGACTTGTACCGCACAGGTATTTTTTATATGGAGGACTATGAAAGTTAAAAACAGGACAAACTTATACGTGGGAGCGGCGTACTTTGCGGTTCTTGCGGCGGCGACTGCCGTATACATCGTATTGCAGGGCACGGCGCTCAAAATAGTGGCCAGCGCTTTATTTTTAGCGGGCGCTGCGGTGTTCGTGATTATGTCGCGCGTGCGCGCGCAGAAGGGTTATCCCGCATTCGGCTTTCTGGCGCTTGCCGCGGCGGCGCTTTGCTTTGCGGGCGACGCTGCGATAGAATTTCACTTCCTTGCGGGAATGGTGCTGTTCGGCGCGGGACACATCGTATACATAGCCGCGTTCCAGCAGCTCAATTCGGTGGGCTGGCGCACCGTTCTGCCTTCGGCGCTCGTCGGGGCGTTTGCGCTGTGCTGGCTGCTTTTATATCCCGCTTACGACTTCGGTTCGCTTCTTCCCGCCGTAATCGCGTACGCCGTGGTAATAAGCTGTATGCTCGGCAGGGCGTTCGGCGTGGCTCTCGATGCAACCTTGGATAAAAAACTGCGCGCCGCGGTGCTTTCGGGCGCAATTTTATTCTTTGTTTCCGACTTCTTCCTCACCCTGCGCAACTTTGCGGGCGGCGGCGACGTCTTTCGCATACTCTGCCTTGCAACCTACTACCCTGCGCAGTATCTTCTTACAATCTCCGTCCTTGCGGCGGCTTCAAGCGGAGGGAAGAGGGTAAAGGAGCAGATGAACGTATTCAAAAGGCTGTATTGCCGCGCGTTCCAGGCGGCGTTCAGGCTGGTAATACCCTTTTTGCCCTACCGCCAGCCCAAACCGCTGGCAGACGGCAACGCCGCGGCCGAACTGCTTGTATCGGAGGGTAAGAAAAAGGCGCTCCTCGTCACCGACAAAAACTTATACAGAATAGGTCTGTGCGCCCCCGTAGAACAGGCGCTGAAAGCTAAGGGGATAGCCGTCTGCGTGTATTCCGAAACGGTGGCAAACCCCACTACTTCAAACTGCGAAGAGGCGGCAAAACTGTTTAAAGAGCAGGGCTGCGACTGCCTTATCGCCGTGGGCGGCGGCTCTGCAATGGACTGCGCAAAGGGCGCGGGTGCGCTGATTATAAAGCCCAAACGCACGCTCAAAAGTATGCGCGGCGTATTGAAGGTGTTCGGCAGACTGCCCCTGTTCATAGCCGTGCCCACCACTGCGGGCACGGGCAGCGAAACGACCATTGCCGCCGTTATAACCGACGACAAGACGCGCGATAAGTTTACAATAATTTCCTTCTGCCTCGCGCCGCACTACGCCATTTTAGACCCCGCGATGACTATTGGCCTTCCCCCGCAGGTCACCGCAACCACGGGTATGGACGCGCTCACTCACGCGGTGGAGGCGTATATAGGCCGCTCGACAACGCGGCTTACAAGAAGGCTTGCAGTCGAGGCGGTCAAGATTATCCGCAGTAATCTTTATACCGCCTATTGCGACGGCAGGAACGAGGAGGCGCGCAGGCGTATGCAGTACGCGGCGTACTGCGCGGGGCTGGCGTTCACCATATCTTACGTCGGCTACGTGCACGCCGTGGCGCACTCGCTGGGCGGCAAATACAACACTCCCCACGGGCTGGCAAACGCCGTCATTCTGCCCTATGTGTTGAAGGCCTACGGCCCCGCCTGCCACAAGCGCCTTGCCCGTCTCGCGCGCGAGAGCGGCGTTGCCGACGTGAGCCTAAACGACAGTGAGGCGGCCGGGCAGTTCATCGCCTTCGTCGAGGATATGAACAGGCGGATGAACATACCCGAAAAACTTAAAGCGGAGGAGGGCGACATACCCGAACTTGCCCGCCACGCGGACAGAGAGGCCAACCCGCTCTACCCCGTGCCGCGCCTTATGAATGCCGCGGCGCTCGAAGACATATATCGCCAGATTAAGGAGTAAAAATATATGATTGAATTGCTTGAAAGGCAAAAGGCCTATTTTGCCACGGGTGCTACCCTGCCCGTCAAATCCAGAATAGCGGCGCTAAAAAAACTCAAAGCCGTAATCCTCGCCCGCGAGAGCGAGATTAACGAAGCCCTTAAAAAAGATTTGGGCAAGAGCGGGTTCGAAAGCTATATGTGCGAAGTGGGTATGACGCTTTCGGAAATCAGCTATATGATAAAGCGCGTAAGAAGGTACTCGCGCGACAGCGTTGTTCCCACTCCGCTTTCGCAGTACCCCGCAAAGAGCTACGTAAAAAAGTCGCCTTACGGCTGCGTGCTTATAATGAGCCCGTGGAACTACCCCTTTATGCTCGCAATGGAGCCGCTTGCCGACGCGATAGCGGCGGGCAACACGGCGATTGTAAAGCCTTCTGCCTACTCGCCCGCAACCAGCGCGGTGGTGGCGGCGGTGGTTGCCGAAGCGTTTGCGCCCGAGCACGTCACCTGCGTTCTGGGCGGCAGGGCAGAAAATTCCGCCCTTTTAGATATGCCGTTCGATAAAATTTTCTTCACGGGCAGCGTTGCCGTCGGCAAGGAAGTTATGCGCCGCGCGGCCGAAAGGCTTACGCCCGTCACTTTGGAACTCGGCGGAAAAAGCCCCTGCATAGTGGATAAGACGGCCGATATACCGCTTGCCGCGCGCAGAATAGTTTTCGGCAAGTTTTTAAACTGCGGCCAGACGTGCGTCGCGCCCGACTACATCGTGGTTCACTCGTCGGTAAAGGATAAGTTCATAGCCGCCGTGATAGCCGAAATAAAGAGGCAGTACGGTGAATACCCGCTTGAAAACGCCGCCTACGGCAAGATAATAACGCGCAGGCACTACGACAGAATATGCGGCCTTATTGACGACAAAAAGGTGGTGTTCGGCGGGCAGAGGAACGAAGAGGAGCTGCGCATAGCGCCCACGGTAATGACGGACGTAACGCGCGGCGACGCCGTTATGGGCGAAGAAATTTTCGGCCCGATAATGCCCGTGCTCACCTTCGACGACGCCGAGGCGCTCATCGCCGATATAAATTCGCACCCGCACCCGCTGGCGTTTTACGTATTCTCGTCAGACGCCGCGTTCATAAAAAAGCTGACCTCGCGCTGTGCCTTCGGCGGCGGCTGCGTGAACGACACCATAATTCACCTCGCCACTTCGCAGATGGGCTTCGGCGGCTTCGGCGAAAGCGGAATGGGTTCGTACCACGGCAAAGACGGCTTCGACTGCTTCACCCACAAAAAGTCAATCGTGGATAAGAGCACGCTGTTCGACCTCCCCGTAAGGTACCAGCCATACACAAAATCAAAGAACAAAATGCTTAGAATGTTTTTGAAGTAAGCGCCGCCCGCAGGCTTTGCGTTTTTGGTTAATTCGGGCATATTCCCACGTCAATTTAAAAAATACGGTAAAATGATATGACTTTCAAAGAAATTTCAAAACTCGATAAAAGCAGCATACCCGCAGGCAAAGAGGCGGAGTATGCCCAGCTTATAAAGAGCTATATCGTGCATAAAAACAAGGTGATGCGCGCCTTTATAACGGCCTTCACCGCGTGCGTCGCGGCGCTCGTCCTTTTTATAGCAATCGGGCGCGCCTCCGACGTGCATACCTCGTACCCCGCCGTGTTCTGGGCGGTTATAGGCGTGCTGGGCGCGGCGTGCGTATTCTGCGCGGCGGCCGTGGGCGTAAATATGTATCAGTTCCAAAAATTTTTAAAAAAGTTTGAAAAGTAGGCGCATTTTAACAAATTTTTTGCAAATTGTAGTTATAATAGGGTTGTAAGATTGTAAAGCAAGGGCCGCCCGCCCTCTGCCGCGCAGCGTGCGGCGGGCAAAAACGGGGCGGCCCTTTTGGCATATTTGCGGCATATTCCCGCCCCAATCGCAAGAATCACCGCTTTTTAAGGAGGCTGATATGGTTGACATTCTCGTTGCCGAAGACGACGAAAATCTGAACAGGCTGGTCTGTGCGGCGCTCTCTGCCGCAGGCTACGGCGTGTGCGGCTGCCGCGACGGCGGCGCCGCCCTCGAAAAGCTCGGCGAAAGGAAGTTCGACCTTATAATAAGCGACATAATGATGCCCGTCGCCGACGGGTATGCCCTGGCCGCCGCCGTGCGCCTTACCGATAAGGCCGTGCCCATACTCTTTATGACCGCGCGCGACGATATGCCCTCAAAACAGCGCGGCTACCGCTTAGGGATAGACGACTATCTGGTAAAGCCGTTCGACGTGGACGAACTCGTCCTGCGCGTGCAGGCGCTTTTGCGCCGCGCGGGCATAAGCAGCAGCAAAAAGCTGGAACTCGGCAACCTTGTGATGGACGAGGACGAGCATACGGCGTACGTGGACGGGGAGGAACTTCCCCTGACCGTGCGCGAGTTCGATATACTCTTCAAACTGCTCTCCTTCCCCAAAAAGACCTTTACGCGCGCAAAACTTATGGAAGATTTGTGGGACTACGATTCCTCTGCAACTTCGCGCACCGTGGACGTATATATGGCTAAACTGCGCGAAAAGACGGCCGCCTGCACGGGTTTTGAAATCGTAACGGTGCACGGCCTCGGCTACAAGGCGGTGCTCAAATGAGAGGCAAAAGAGGGGAGGGGCGCGCCAAAAGGGGCGCGCAGCGCACTTCGTTTTCCTTTATGGAGTACGTCATTCTGTTTTTAGCCGTGGCGCTGGTGGCAACAGTATCGATATTTTCAAGCACGGCAATCGATGAAGCCAGCGGCGGCAACACCGCGGTTACGGCCGTATCAACCGCCGCAATACTCATCGCGCTCTCGGGCGCGCTGTGCGGCGCGGGGGCGCTGTACCGCCGCATATCGGCGGAAAAACCCGTAAAGACCATCTTGCAGGCGACCGAAAAGATGGCGCGCGGCAACTTCGACATAGACTTAAAGCCCCGCCACGCCTGGGGCAGGTACGACGAATACGACGTTATTATGGAGAACGTCAACCGTATGGCGCAGGAGCTTTCAAAGAACGAGGTGCTGCGCTCTGACTTCATTGCCAACGTTTCGCACGAAATCAAGACGCCGCTCGCCGTAATACGCAGTCACGCGGGCGCCCTTCTTTCGGCAAATCTGCCCGAAGATGAGAAAAAGAGGTGTTTAACCGCGCTCGTTTCGGCCTCGGACAGGCTCACGGCGCTGGTTTCCGACATACTAAAACTCAACAAACTCGAAAACCAGAAAATTTTCCCCGAAAAGAGAGCGGTGGAAGCGGGCGAACTTCTGCGCGGCTGCGTTCTTTCGTTTGTGGACAGGATAGACGAAAAGGGCATAGAGCTCGACTGCGACATCGACGACGCCGATATGATTTCCGACGAGGGCTTTTTGGAGATTATTTTCAACAACCTCATATCCAACGCCGTCAAGTTTACGGGGCGCGGCGGCAGGATAGCCGTAACTTTGAAGGACGAAGGCGACTTTGTAAGCGTTTGCGTAAAGGACAGCGGCTGCGGAATGTCTGCCGAAACGGGCGCGCGCATATTCGATAAATTTTACCAGGGCGACACTTCCCATTCGCAGGAGGGCAACGGCTTAGGGCTGGCGCTCGTAAAGCGTGTGATTGACATACTCGGCGGCGAAATTTCGGTGGAGAGCAGGTTGGGCGAAGGTTCGGCGTTCACCGTAAAACTAAAAAAATCGTAGGCATACACGGCAGGCCGATATACTTTTTATAAAATAAAAGCATAAAGTCCGCCGCGCGGCGAAAAAAGACTGCGGCAAAAAATATTTTAGGAAGGAGCGGCGTGAAGAAGGGCGAAAAGTTAAAAAACTTTTTAAAACACCCCGGCGTGTGGCTGTGGACTTTTTACGCCGCTCTTGCATTTTTCGGCGCGGCGTGTATAATAGTAGCTGTACTGTGGAACGGCGAAAACCCCGTGGCATACAGCCTTTATGCCGTCACGGCAATTCTGCTTGGCTACTGCATATATGCCTCGGTTGCGCCCGCAAAGGCGCTGGTAAGCCGCCTTGTGCATTCAAACAAGGTCACCGAGCGTATGATTTCCGACTACGGCTACCGCACCACGGCCTTTCTTGCAATTTCGCTGATAGTCAACGGGGCGTACGCCATATTTATGGCGGTGCTGGGCATAGTGCTCGGCTCGTCTTGGTACGGGCTGTTCGCGGGCTACTATGTCGTTTTAAACGTGCTTCGCGTAGTCGTAATCTTCGGCGGGCGCAGGGCAAACAGAAAGCGCGGCATAGGGGCGGCGCGCGGCAGGCTGATACTGTACCTTCTGTGCGGCGCGCTGTTCGTGCCCCTTTCTATTGCCTTCGCCTCGCTCGCCGGCTACCTCATAATTTCAGAACAGCCCGCGCGTTACGACGTGTACGCGGCCATAGCTATGGCGGCATACACCTTCTATAAAATAATAGTTTCGGCAATAAATGCCGTAAAGGTGCGAAAATTCCACGATTTTTCGTTGCAGGCGGCGCGCAACGTCAGCTTTGCCGATGCGCTCGTTTCGGTGTTCGCCTTGCAGATGGCTATGATTGCCACGTTTACCGAAGGCGGCGACATAGGCGAGATGGGCACGTTCAACATAATAACGGGTGCGGCCGTATTCTTGCTCACCCTCGGAATGGGAATATATATGACCGTGCGCGCGGCTTACGGACTTAAAAAATTGAAGAGCGTGGCGGACGGCGGAGCCGCGGACGGGAACGAACGGTGCGCCGCGCGGGAAGAAGCACGCGACGGCAATCAAAATACTGATAACGCCGCGCAAACGGGCGGCGAAGGGGTATAATATACTATGGAAGAAAACAGCGGTTTCAGCTATAAGTATGCCGCTCCCACCGAAGAGGAGCGCAGAGAGATAGAGGCAATACGCCGTCAGTACGAACAGCCCGGCGAGCGGGAAGATAAACTTGCGCGTGTAAGGCGGCTCGATGCCCGCGTAAGAAGAATTCCCGATGCGGTGTTTGCCGTCTTTCTCGTCGTGGGCATACTCGCCTTCGGCGGAGGAATGGCGCTGTGTTTAAACGGCGGAATAACGGCGGGCGCGCTTGCGGGCGGGTGCGTGCTGTGCGCCTTCGGTGCGGCGGTATGCGCCGCCTCGCATTACGTTAAAAAAAAGGTAAAAAACTTTCTTAAAGAAAAGTACGGCGGCGACATTCTCGCCCTTACCGAAGAGCTTCTGGGCGATGCGGAGAAGTGATGGAAGAAAAATTTTTTAAAGACGACAAACTCTCTGTCGCCATAAAGGCAGACGTGGCAGAGGAAATAAAGGGCGCGTACTGCGCGCTGGGCTGGGAGCTGAAAGAGGAGTACGACGACGAGCGCTACGGCGACCTGGTGCATATGGATTTCACGCGCCCCCACCTGATTGCGGAAAAAGACAGGCTGCAACTCTTGCAGGTGCGGCTTGAAGTTGCCGTGAATTTTTTGGGCAGAACAAGGATATACACCCGCGCTCGCTCGGTTGCCGTGGGGCTGTTTTTTGGTATTCTGGGCGCGGCGTTCGTGGTGCTGGGCCTGCTCGCCGCAATAAAGACCAACAGCGTAATATTTCTGGCGGGAGGCGTGGCGCTGATGTCGGCGGGCGTGTCCTGCTGGCTGATTGCGGCAATATCGGGCACAATGCTTTTAAAAAAGGACAAAGAGCGCTATTCCGCCCTCATAGCCGTGGTGCACGAAAATATAAGGAGCATAATGTCGGAGGCGGTGAAGATTACGGGCGTAAGCCTTGCCGCCGATTGCGCAGGCGGGCAAAAGGACGGCACATATGCCGAAATTACCGCAAATTCCATAATAAAAAACGTGACAGAGGAGGCGCCGCGTGAGAATTGACAGCAGAACTCTGCGGCGCGCCAACGCCGCCCATATGCCAAGGTCGCCAGAAGGCGACATAGTGAGAATAAAGACCGAGCGCAAGGGCGTGGGCAAGATGAAGGGTATGCTCATACTCTTTCTCGCCCTGCTCCAACTTTGCATACTCGCCACGCTGCACATCCTTGTGATGTCGGCGTTCCGCAGCTACCTTATACTTTCGGTCATTCTCGACGTCGTTACCTGTTTTTACATCCTCGGCTCGGCCAAAAACGGCAGGTCGAAGGCGGTGTGGATAATGCTCGTGCTCGTGCTCTTCCCCGTGGGCTTTTTAATCTATTTTCTGTCCGACGAAAATATATTTTTCCGCGCTCCGCGCAAAAGGTATGCAAAAATTCTGGCCTCGTCGCGCGGGCTGGTTTCGGGCTGTTCGGGCGGGGATATGTCCGAAGTAACGGCGCAGGCGTGCTCCTATCTCAAAAACGTGACGGGCTACGTGCCCTATAAAAACACGTCGGCGCGCTACTTTTCTTCGGGCGCGCAGGCGTTCGACGATATGCTTATTATGTGCGCGCAGGCGCAGAAGTTCATATTCGTCGAATATTTCATAGTTGCCGAGGGCGCTCTTCTTTCGCGTATGCTCGAAGTGCTCGAAGAGCGCGCGGCGGCGGGCGTGGACGTGCGCATAATCTACGACGATATGGGTTCAAGCGGCCGTGTTTCGCGCAAGCTCAAAAAGAGTATACGCGCGGCGGGCATACAGCTTTATGCCTTCAACAAGCTGGTGCCGCTTTATAAAATAGGAATGAACTACCGCGACCACCGCAAAATCACCGTGATAGACGGCGTAACGGCATACACGGGCGGCATAAACGTCGCCGACGAATACGTCAACGAAAAGCGTATGTACGGTTATTGGAAGGATAACGCCGTGCGCGTGGACGGCGACGCGGCGCAGGGCTTCACGCTTATGTTTTTAAGGCAGTGGGAGTTCGTAACCCGCAAAAAGTCCGACTATAAACCCTTCCTGTATCCCGCAGACGGGGCGCCGCGCGGTGAGGAGGTTTCGGAAGAAAGGACGGCACATATGCCCGAAGAACAGAACGGAACTGACGGTGCGGAAGAGGGGGTTGACGGAGGAGGCATTGCCGCAGAACCGTCGCCCGCCGCCTTTGCGGGGGCGGCAAAAACTGCACAAAAAGCCGAAGGCGACTGCGGCTGCGGCGGGGCGGTTTTTCTGCCGTTTGCGGCGGGGTTGGAATACCGCGACCCCGTGGTGCGCGACGTATACGCCAACGTAATCGCGCGCGCCAACAAAAAGCTGTATATAATGACGCCCTACTTCGTGCCCGACGAAACTATAACCGACCTGCTTGCGGGCAAGGCTTTAAGCGGGGTGGACGTGCGCATAGTGCTGCCTGGCGTGCCTGACAAAAAGTACGTCTATCTCATCTCGCTGGATAATGCCGACAAGCTGACGCGCAGCGGGGTAAAGGTATACACTATGTCAGACGCCTTCGTGCATACAAAGTCTGTGCTCACCGAAAACTGCGCGGTGATAGGTTCTGCAAACTTCGATTTGCGCTCCTTCTTCCAGCAGTACGAAAACGCGCTTTATACCGACGACGCGGGCGTTATGGCGGGGCTTGAAGGCGACTTTGAAAAAACTTTCCCCGAATGTATTCAGCGCAGGTATGTAAAGACGCGCCCCGGCTTTTTCAGGAGACTGCTTACCGGTCTGTTGCAGATTTTTGCTCCTATGATGTGATATCTTTTTTTATCGGGTAAGGCGCCCGCGGCGGAAAGTTTTCCG
>UMIY01039060.1_pt1 | contig 14790 bp, 12 predicted proteins | sample 1965921 | NCBI WGS metagenome assembly UMIY01 (sample SAMEA4836134, study PRJEB28245) | human gut metagenome | biome: gut microbiome; material: fecal sample | place: Denmark | collected 2008
AGGGTGCAAGCCCACAAGGGTTCGAATCCCTTCCTCTCCGCCATTTTTAATCTGTGTTGATCACAGATTTTTTATTGAAAATTAAATAGTTTATTTATGTGACCCATTAGCTCAGTCGGTAGAGCACTTGACTTTTAATCAAGGTGTCGCGCGTTCGAATCGCGCATGGGTCACCATTTTTTTCTGTAGAATTTGTCTACAGATTTTTTATTTTCTACAGTTTTAATTCGAATTTATCACTACTATATAAATATGTTATAATTAAAAATTAATGGAGGAAATTTATTTTGAAGAAGAAATTTTACATAATATTTTATTTTATTGCAATTATTATTACTTTATTTATTACTATAAAGTTTAATAAAAATTATTTGCTAAAAGATTCAGATATTGAAGGTAATAATAAAGTTATTCTTGAAAAAGAAAATTTTAATAATTACTCTTTAAAGTTAAAGGAAGACATTAATTACAATAAGTTATATATATATAAATTAAAAAATGACGAGTTTTATGTATTTGTTTATTCTAATTATATTTTTTTTGACAGGTATCATCTCGATGATAAATTTATAACTAAAGAAAATTCAATTAATACTTTATCTAGCAATTTTAAATACAATAATTTACTTAATATAGATTTAGAAAAAGAACCTATAAAAATTGATGTTAAATCTGAAAAAAATGAAAATTTAAGAAATACTCTTATTAAATATTTTGTAATTGTTATTTTTATAGCTTTTCTTGGATATAGAAAAGACAAAAGAAAAAATTAATAATTATGATACAATAAGTTTCAAATTTTTATTAAAAAATTAAAACCCTAATGTTGAATAGTATCAACTTTAGGGTTTTATAATTCTAAATTTTAAAAGCTATTGAAAGTTTTTATAAAATTTTCTTAGATTTGGTCTAAGGCTTGTTTTAAATCTTCTATAATATCTTCTGCATTTTCTAGTCCAACAGAAAGTCTTATTAAGCCTTCAGAGATGCCTGCTGCGGCTCTTTCTTCAGCTGTATAAGGGGAGTGAGTCATTGAAGCAGGGTGTTGGATAAGTGTTTCTGCATCGCCAAGTGATACGGCAAGTGTGCAAAGTTTAACGCTATTCATAAGTTTAGCACCAGCTTCTTTTCCACCTTCTATTTCAAAGGCAATCATTGCTCCAGGTAGTGCCATTTGTTTTTTAGCTACATCATAATATTTAAAAGATTTAAGTCCTGGATATTGGATGCTCTTAACTTTTGGATGCTTTTCTAAAAATTCTGCAACTTTCATTGCATTTGAACAGTGCTTATCCATTCTAATTTGTAGAGTTTTCATTCCTCTTAAAATTAGATAAGCGTTAAATGGTGCTAATACAGCTCCTGTACAATCTTTAATTCCTACTAGCCTTACTTGGTCGATTAATTCTTTTCTACCAATGGCAAATCCTGCTATTACATCTCCGTGACCGTTTAAATATTTTGTCGCAGAGTGAACAACTATGTCTGCTCCTAGTGTAAGTGGTCTTTGGATATAAGGTGTGCAGTAAGTGTTATCTACTATTACTAGGCAGTCTTTATTCTTTTCATGAACTTTTTTTGCTACTTCTTCTATATCGCAAATATCCATATTTGGATTTGCTGGTGTTTCTAAGTAAACAATTTTTGTGTTTTCTTTCATGACATTAATTATGTTGTCAACATTTGTAATGTCAACAAAATCAATATTAATGCCCATTTTTGATACGGAGTGCTCTAAGAAAGCAAAAGTACAACCGTAAAGAGTTTTTGCAGCTATCATGTGGTCGCCACATTTTACGAAGGGCCAAATTGCTGATGTAATTGCACCCATTCCTGATGCGGCAGATACACAAGCTTCTCCTTCTTCTAGGAGGGCAACTTTTTCTTCAACTTGTTCGTTAGTTGGGTTTCCTAGTCTTGAATAGATATATCCTTCTTCTTCTAATGCAAATCTTTTTCCACCTTGTTCTGCATTGTCAAAGATGAATGTAGATGTTTGGTATATAGGAGTTGCTAGAGCACCAAATTTATTTTTTTCATAGCCACCATGAATTGCTTTTGTTTCAAAATGCATTTTTTTAAGTTCATCTTTGTTATTCATAAATTTCTCCTTTTTAAATAAAATAAATCTAAAATTCTTTCTAAAATGAAGTTATTATAATACTATTTTGTGCTTGTTTTAGTTTCTGTTAGTGGCACATCATTTTCAAAATCCCATTTATCTTTTGGGTTTGGGTCTGCAAATCTTATAAAAATTGAAAGAATTGCAAATACAGCAAGTAATGCTTGATACCATAAGAAAGGAATAATTTGAACAGGAGATACAGCTAGAGCTCCAAGTTCTTTAGTAAGTCCAGCTGCAATTAAAATTTGTGCACCATAAGGAATGACACCTTGCATTACACAAGAGAAAGTGTCTAGGAAAGAAGCAGACCTTCTTGGGTCAACTTTGAAATCCTTTGATATTTCTTTTGCAACAGGACCGTCAATAATTATTGCAACAGTGTTGTTTGCAGTTGCGGCGTCTGTTAAAAGTGTCAATAGTGCAATTGAAACTTCAGCAGATTTTACATCTTTAGCAAAACCTCTAATTTTTTGAACGAGCCACTCAATACCACCATTACTAGATACCATATAAGATAGACCACCAGTTAATAGTGATAGCAAGAAAATTTCAAACATTCCACTAAATCCAGCGAAAATATTTTGAGCAAAAGTCATCATTGTAAGTCCGCCAGTGAATATTCCAATTATACCTGATAGTACAATGCCACTTGTTAAAACTAAAAATACATTCATTCCAGCAAGAGCAGAAATTAGTACGAAAAGATATGGGATTATAAGTATGAATTTGTAAGTCAAATCATCAAGTACAACTTCGCCTTCTGGTTTTCCTACAACTAATAAAATAATGAAAGTAATTATAGCTGCAGGGATAGCAATTTTGATATTTGCTCTAAATTTGTCCTTCATGCCTACGTTTTGCGTTCTTGTCGCAGCTATTGTTGTATCAGAAATAACTGATAAGTTGTCGCCAAACATTGCTCCGCCTACAAGTGCTCCAAGCACAAGAGTTAGTGGAAGGTTACCCTTTGTAGCAACGCCAACGGCAATAGGGCCAACAGCTGAAATAGTTCCTACTGAAGTTCCTGTAGAGATAGAGATGAAGCAGCTGATTAAGAAAATTCCAGCTGTAATAAATTGTACAGGAATTAGAGATAGTGCAAAGTTTACAACAGAGTCAACTCCGCCTGAAGCCTTAGAAACTGTTGCGAAAGCTCCAGCTAGTATGTAGATAAGACACATTATAATTATGTTTTCGTCTCCACAACCGCGAACAAAGTCGTTAAACTTGTCGTCAATAGAGCCTTTAAACATAATAAATGCCAATATAATAGCTGGTAAAATACATACTGGTGCTGCTACTTGATAGAATGCCATTTCAACGCCCATTGCGTTAAGAATTATTCCAGTAGCAAGATATACAAGCACGAAAACTATGAAAGGAAGAAGTGCTGCACCATTTGCTTTAGGTTTTAAATTTTTGTTTTCCATAAATACCTCCTAAAAATAAACAAAAATAAAACAAAGGCATTTCAATAGGACTTTATTTGAGATTTATTATATATTTATCAGCCTCCTTTTAAATTTGAAAACAAATTAACAAGTGTAAATGTAATATCGTTTTCAAAAAATAATTAAAAATATGTAAGAAAAAATTTTAATTTTCTCTTCAGCTATATTATACTGTTTATAATAAATTTTGTGAAGCTTTTTTAAATTAATTAGATAATTAATTATAAAAATACAGCAGATAAATAATAAACGATTTCAGATGAATAAGATAAATTAGAGAAAATATGATTTATAGAAATTGAGAGAGTATTTATAAAATTTATATGCAAAAAAATTATAAAATCATAAATTTTAAAATAAAAAGTTAAGAAAATTAATTTTTCTTAACATAATCTTTACATCCTAAATGCTATACTACATGTGAGGTGAAAATATGAAAGACTTTGTGAATAGAAAAATTTCATGGACTATGCTAATCTTATCTATTGCTTTTATTATTTTGGGAGCTTATAGGTCAGAAGTGGATACTGTTCTTTCAAAAGCTATAAGAATATGTTTGGAGTGCGTGGGAATTGGCTAAACTAATAAATATTTTAAAAAAAATTAGGGAAAAAAGACATACTGTTCAAGGTTCTTTTGCTCTACTGACAAATCTACATATTCCAAATTTTTTCAAGGGAACTATTTACACAGGCAAGTTGAAAAGTGCTTGTGTGCCAGGACTAAATTGTTATTCATGTCCAGGGGCAGCTTTATCTTGTCCAATAGGTTCTTTTCAAGCAGTCGTTGGCTCGTCAAAATTTAATTTTGCCTACTATGTGACGGGACTAATGCTCTTGTTCGGAACTTTGTTTGGAAGATTTATTTGCGGATTTTTATGTCCCTTTGGTTTTTTTCAGGATTTAATCCATAAAATTCCATCAAAAAAATTTAGCACAAGAAGATTTGCTTTTCTAAAATATTTAAAGTATTTGATTTTACTTTTGGTAGTTTGGCTATTTGGAGTATTTTTGACTGATGAATTAGGATTTGCATCGCCATATTTTTGTCAGTACATTTGCCCACAGGGAATACTTGAGGGTGGGATTCCCCTATCACTTGCAAGCAAAAGCATAAGAGCAGCACTTGGAAATTTATTTTTATTAAAGTCAGGTATTCTAGCACTTGTTATTGTACTCTCTATATTTTTTTACAGACCTTTTTGTAAATATATATGCCCATTGGGTGCATTTTACGCATTGACAAATAAATTTTCTTTTTATCAATACCATGTGAACGATAACTGTGTTTCATGCGGAAAGTGTAAGAGAGTTTGCAAGATGGATGTAGATATGTCAAAAAATCAACGAGCACTAGAGTGCATTAGATGTGGCGACTGCATAAAAGTATGTCCAACGTCTGCTATTTCCACCTCATTTAAAAATAATATTGTGAAAAACAATAATTTCGAAGAAGGAGCAAGATATGAATAAAATTTTTAAGAATATTAGTAAAATTTTTGTACTTTTATTTTTAGCCTTAGCAGTTACAGCTTGTACTAGCAAGGCACCTGAAGGAACAGCAATTTCAAGCGGAGATTCTTTCCCAAAGTTTGACGCAGTTGATTTCAAGGGAAATCCAGTGAATAATGACACATTCAAGGACAGTCCTGTCACTATAATGGCAATTTGGTTCACAGGATGCAAGGGTTGCATTGATGAAATGCCAACACTACAAAAAATTAGCGAAGAATTAAAAGATAAAAATGTAAAAGTAATGTCAATTTGCCTCGACACTTATGAAAATAAAAAAATTAAAGAAGAGGCTGAAAAAATTATTGAGGCTAAGGGAGTTAAATATCCAAATCTTGCTGTAAAACCTTCTGAAGAAATAGATGCCTATCTCAAAAATTTGACAGCTTTCCCAACAACTCTTTTAATTGGAAGAGATGGAAAAATTATTGACAATATAAGTGTAGGTTCACAAGAAAAAATTGACGAACTTTACAAAAAAATTGACGAAATAATTGCTAATGAAGGCAAATAATCTTTTTTAGCATTATTTATAAATCCTCATTGATACACCTATTGAGACTCATGCACTGCATGGGTCTTTTTCTTTTTATTAATTACTTGTGCCGCATAAGTTTTACAATTTATCATTTAAAAAATTTTTAAAGTGTTGCACATGCAACGGAAAGTCTTTGCCTTTTCTTTTACTATGTTTTTAGATGTTAAAATTTATTATTTAAGAGGTGGATAATTATGAGTATGTTTTGTTTTCAATGTCAAGAGACATTTAAAAATTCTGGCTGCGTAAATAGAGGAGTCTGTGGAAAGACAAGTGATGTTGCAAACTTGCAAGATTTTTTGTTTTGGATTTCTAAAGGACTTTCTGAAATTGCAGTAAAAAGTGAAAGGGAAAATAAAGAAGTTGTGGACAGAGTTATTTTAAATCTATTTACAACTATTACAAATGCAAATTTTGATTTTTCTCAAATTAAAGATAGGATCTTTGAAACTATTGATATGATGAATTCTATAAGGGAAGATAAAGATTATTCTGAAGCCGCAATGTTTTCAAGCAAGGATTTTTCTGAAATAGAAGAAAAAATAAATTCTGGAGAAGTTTCTATTTTAAGAGAAGAAAATGAAGATATAAGAAGTTTAAAAGAATTAATAACTTACGGACTAAAGGGCATGGCTGCCTATACTAGACATGCTAAAGTTTTGGGCTATGAGAGCGAAAAGGTAAATAATTTTATAATAAAAACAATGGCAGAACTTTTAAGAGAAAAAAGCTTAGATGAATTAGTAGCACTTACTCTTGAAACTGGATCCATGGGTTATGAGGTTATGGTGACACTTGACTCTGCCAACACAAAAACTTATGGCAATCCAGAAATAACTGATGTAAATATTGGAGTTAGAAAAAATCCTGGAATTTTAGTTTCTGGTCATGACTTAAAGGATTTTGAAATGTTATTAGACCAAGCTAAGGACTCTGGCGTGGACATTTACACTCACTCTGAAATGTTACCAGCAAACTATTATCCAAAGTTTAAGAAGTTTAAAAACTTTGTTGGAAATTATGGCAACGCATGGTGGAAGCAAAGAGATGAGTTTGAAGCCTTTAATGGACCAATTCTTATGACTACAAATTGTATTGTACCACCAAAGGATTCCTATAGGGATAAATTATTTACAACTGGAGCTGCTGGCTATCCAGGATGTGTTTATATAGATGCAGATGAAAAAGGACATAAGGATTTTTCAGAAATAATTGAACTTGCAAAGACTTGCGAGGCTCCAGAAGAAATTGAAAAGGGAAGTATAGTTGGTGGATTTGCACACAGTCAAGTGATGGAACTTGCAGACAAAGTTATTGAAGCTGTAAAAAATGGAGACATCACAAAGTTTATTGTCATGGCAGGTTGTGATGGAAGAATGGCTGATAGAAATTATTACACAGAATTTGCAGAAAAGCTTCCAAAGTCTACAGTGATTTTGACAGCAGGTTGTGCAAAATATAGGTACAACAAATTAAATCTAGGGGACATCAATGGCATACCGAGAGTCTTAGATGCAGGTCAATGTAACGACTCTTATTCACTAATTCAAATTGCCCTTGCCCTAGCTGATGCTTTTGGAGTAGAATCTGTAAATGATCTTCCAATTGTGTACAATATTGCATGGTATGAGCAAAAAGCTGTTATAGTATTGCTTGCATTACTTTCTCTTGGAGTGAAAAACATTCATCTTGGTCCAAGCCTTCCAGCCTTCTTATCTCCTAATGTTATAAATGTTTTGGTGGATAAATTTAAAATTTCTGGAATTACAAATGTTGAAGATGATATAAAAAATCTTATAAATAAATAAAAAAGGTTGACTTTTAATTTAATTGGTCCTATAATAAAAAACAATTAATAAATAAACTTTTTGAGAAGAAGAGTAGCTTAAAATTCTGAGCAAAGAGAGCTTCGTTTTGGTGAAAGAAGTAGATGAGTTTTTAGTGAACATGGCCTTCTCTAGGAAATGTCGATATTAGATGTTTACGGCTCTTCCCGTTATAGAAGTAGAGTATGATGGTACTTGAAGAGGTTGCTTTCGTGAGAAAGTGATAAATTAAGGTGGTAACACGAGCTTTCGTCCTTATGGATGAGAGCTCTTTTTTTTTATATTTGTGGAGGAAAAATGATTGAAGTAAAAAACTTGGTTAAAGAATTTAAAACTGAGGACGGAACTTTTAGGGCTTTAGATGACCTTTCTTTCAAAGTTAATAGAGGAGAAATTTTTGGAGTCATAGGCTTATCTGGGGCTGGTAAATCTACTCTTGTTAGGTGCATCAATAGACTAGAAGAGCCAACAAGTGGAGAAATTACAATTGATGGGAAGTCCATTGTTAATTTAAGTGAGAAGGAACTCAGGAGAGCGAGAAAAGATATTGGAATGATTTTTCAATATTTTAATCTCTTTATGCAAAAGACTGTTGCAGAAAATATTGCCTATCCTCTTGAAATATCTGGAGTAAGCAAAAGTGACATTGAAAAGAGAGTGGATGAGCTTTTAAATTTTATAGACTTAAAAGAGAAGAAAAATTCTTATCCATCAGAATTATCTGGTGGACAAAAACAAAGAGTAGCAATAGCAAGAGCCATTGCAACAAATCCTTCAATTTTACTTTCTGATGAAGGTACATCGGCACTTGACCCAGCCAACACAGAATCTGTTTTAAATCTTTTGAAGAAAATTGTAAAAGAATTTAACATGACAATAATAATGATTACCCACCAAATGGAAGTTGCAAAGGAAATTTGCGACAGAATTGCGGTAATGCAAGCTGGAAAAATAATTGAAGAAAACGAAACTAAGGAACTCTTTAAAAATCCCAAAACTTCTGTGACAAGATCCTTTATAAAGAACTTGGAAGATAAGGTTGAAGAAGGTTATGTCAATGGAGACAACTACAAGGGCGATGTACTTAGGCTTTCCTATGCAGATGAAAATTATGACAAGCCAATTCTTTCAAAGTGTGTGAAAAAGTTTGATATAGATTTTTCTATTTTGTCAGGGAATATAAATAAATTAAATATTTCAAGCGTTGGTTATCTCACTGTACAAATTCTGGGCAAAGAAGAAGAGAGAGCTAAGGCAATAGAATTTTTAAGAGAAAACAATGTTAATGTGGAGGTGCTTTAATATGGATAGAATAATAGATATAGTTTTACCAGCAATTCCACAGACTCTCGTAATGGTTCTTGCATCTACAATTATTGCACTTTTAATTGGAATTCCACTGGGAATAATTTTAACTACAACAAGACCAGGAGGATTAACAGAGTCAACTAGACTTTATTCAATACTTGATGGAATTATAAATATTTTGAGGTCTTTTCCCTTTGTAATTCTCATGATAGTTGTGTTTCCTCTTTCAAGATTAATCGTAGGCAAGTCCTATGGAACAGCGGCAATGATAATTCCACTTTCGATTTCAGCTGTTCCCTTTGTGGCAAGATTAATGGAAGGATATTTCATTCAAGTAGACCAAGGGATAATTGAAGCTGCAAAGTCTATGGGCTCAACTAAAAGAGAAATCATTTTTAAAGTTTTAATCCCAGAGGCAATGCCAATGGTGGTAAGTGGAATTACAATGACAATTATTAATGTAATAGGTTATTCTGCAATGGCTGGTGTCATGGGTGGTGGCGGACTAGGGGATGTCGCCAATAGATATGGCTATCAAAGAAATGAACCACTTATACTTTGGTCTGCCGTTATAGTAATAATAATTCTCGTACAAATAGTACAATTTGTTGGGAATAAAATCGCAGATAAAATTGATAGAAGATAATAGAAGATAATCTAAGATAGATGTTATTTCTAAGTTTCTTAGAATTAATATAAATAAAAAAATTTAGGAGGAAAAATAGTTATGAAGAAGAAAATTATTTTAGCACTTTCATTAGTGCTAGCTCTAACACTTACAGCTTGTGGTGGAGCAAAGAATGGAAAGGCAAATGCTGGAGATAAGACAGCAGAAGCAAAGGACGCAGACAACAAAATTGTAATTGGTGTATCACCTACACCTCATGGAGAAATAATAGAAGGTCTTAAAGATGAATTTGACAAGGCAGGACTTGATGTTGAAGTTGTAAATTTTGACGATTATATTCAACCAAATCTACAATTAGAAGCAAAAGATCTTGATGCAAATTATTTCCAACACAAACCATATCTTGACAGCTTTGTAGAAGAAAGAGGAATTAAAGATCTTGATGTACTAGGATATGTTCACATTGAACCAATGGCTTTATACTCTGAAAAATACAAATCAGTTGATGAAATTGAAGACGGAGCAGAAATTATTATTCCTAATGACCCAAGTAATGGAGCAAGAGCCTTAATACTTCTTGAAGATGCTGGCCTTATTAAATTAAAGGACAAGACAAATCTTAACTCAACAGAAAAAGATATTGCAGAAAATCCAAAAAATTTAAAATTCACAGCAATGGATGCACCTTCAGTTGCACAAGTTTATAAAGATTCTGGTGCTGCTGTTATTAATTCAAACTTTGCCATTGGACAAGGTCTTGACCCAACTAAGGATTCAATTTTCTTAGAATCAAAGGATTCACCTTATGCAAACTTAATTGCAATTAGAAAAGAAGATGCTGGAAAAGAAAAGTTTAAAAAATTCATTGAAGTTTTAAATTCTGATGCAAGTAAAAAATTAATAGAAGAAAAATTCGAAGGTGCAGTAATACCTGCCTTGAAAAATAAGTGAAAGAGGCTCAAGAGAGCTTCTTTTTTTATCTATATTTTTTATCAAAAAATATTTACAGTCTTTTCAAAAAGCTTTGATAATAAAATCATAAATTTTTCACAAAATCGCATTATCATAATGAATATAAGAAAGTTAAGGAGGAAGAATATGGATAGAAATGATAAATATGAAAATAAAAATTCTGGCATGGGAAAAATTATTATAATAATAGCCCTTGTATTCTCGCTAATTGGAGGAATTATTGGCTCAGCAATTATTATTTATAAGTTGTTGCCAATGGGAAATTCCACTACATCAAATGAAGACAACTCTAAGATAACAATTTCTGCAAAGGACAATATTACTGTTGCATCAGCTGTTGCAAAGAAGTCAATGTCATCAGTTGTTGGAATTACAACTAAGGGAGTGCAACAATCATTCTTTGGTCAAGTTGAAGTTCAAGGCGTTGGCTCTGGTGTAATTGTAGATTCAAAGGGTTATATTCTCACTAATGCCCATGTAGTTAAGTTAAACAATAAAGTTGTCGAAGATGTGACCGTTAGACTTAACAATGAAAAGGACATCCAAGGTAAAACTATTTGGGCAGATGAAAATGTGGATCTTGCTATTGTAAAGATCAATACAGATGAAAAATTGAATGTTGCAAGTCTTGGCGATTCTGATAAACTCTCCATTGGGGATGCAGCTATTGCTATTGGTAATCCAATTTCACTTCAATTTTCGCAAACTGTAACTCAAGGAATTATTTCTGGGCTTGACAGGTATGTTGGTGCAGTAAGTGGTGGCGGTTATATGACTGGTCTCATCCAAACAGATGCATCTATTAACGGCGGAAATTCTGGCGGCCCACTTCTAAATTCTGAAGGAGAAGTTGTGGGAATTAACACTGTAAAAGTTCAATCAGCAGAGGGTCTTGGCTTTTCTATTCCAATTAATTTTATAAAGCCTATTGTTAAACAGGTAATTGAAACTGGTAGTTACAAGGAAATTTCTATGGGAATGCTTACTATGAATCTAAATGTGGCAACACAAGTATTTAATGGAAAGACTGATGTTGAAAATGGAATTTTTGTCTACAAGGTTTATGAGGGTTCACCAGCAGCAAAGGCTGGGCTAGAGGCTGGAGATATTATTACAAAGATTGGAAAAGATGAAGTAAAGGATAATAATGCTCTTAAATCAATTCTATATAAGTATCAAGAAGGTGACAGTGCTGAGCTTAGTTATGTAAGAAAGGGAAAAGAAAATACAACTGAGGTAACTTTTTCTGATTATTCAATAGAAAATGATAAAGAAGCGCAAAAGGATATTAAGGCTCAAGAAGAAGAGAGAGAAAAACAATATCAACAAAGACAACAAGAGCAACAAGATTTATTTAGCAGATTCAGACAAGAATTTGAAAATGGATTTTAATTTTTCAAATGAAATAAGGTAGGAGTAAAAAACTCTTACCTTATTTTTATTTTTTTGCAATCCTTTCTAATTTTTCTGAATTAAAGGAATCAAAATATTCTTCCAAAAGTTCTATGAACCTTTTTGCATATTTTGTACTATAGCGGTTTTTATTTTTTATGGCATAGATGCCAAGTGTAACTGGCTTATTTTTTGAATAAACAGGAAATACATTTATGTCATCTCCAAACTCCTGCATCCATCTTTTTATATTCATTTGAGAAATGAATACAGCTGCTATTGCCTTGTTGCAGATGGCAAGGGCAATTCGAGAATAAGCAGTCTCGATGTAGTTATTTGGTTTTACGCCAGCTTCTTTGAAGCTTTTATTGATTAGATTTCTTATTCTATTATCTTGAGTATAGAGAAGAAAGGGAACTTTTTCAAAATCTCTTAAATCAATTTTTTTTAAGGATTTTTCTTTTAAAGTTTCAAGGTCTTTCACATATTTTTTCAAAAGTCTATCGCTGACACAGAGATATAATTTTTCTTCCAAGAGTAGGCGAGACTTTAGGTTTTCATTTTTATAATCTTCGTCAATGCTAATGGCTATATCAATTTTATTTTCTAAGCACATTTCTTCAAGGTCTTGAGATTGTTTTTCGTGAAGCACTAAATTAACTTGTGGAAATTCTTCCGTAAACTTTTCTATAACTGAGGGGATAAAAATATCGGCTCTTGGAGAAGAAGCTCCAATAATTAGTTTGCCCATATCTTCACTTTCCATATCTCTAATTTTATTTATCATGTCGGCTTCAGCAGTTAAGACTTTCTCTGCATATTTTAAATATTCTTCTCCTATTGGAGTGAGCATTAGCTTTGGCTTTCTGAAAAATAATTTTGTTCCGTAATAGTCTTCTAGTCTTTTTATATGATTAGATAAAGTTTGTTGAGATATATAGAGTTTTTCGCCAGTTTCATTCATGTTAAGGGTTTTGGCAAGCTCTGTAAAGTAGTAGATACTTTCAAAATTCATACTTCCTCCTATCAAAAATATTTTGTTATATATACAAATAATTATTAATTTATTTTGTGTAAGTTTTATTATATACTATGTAACGATAATTGTGAAATCTTTATTAAGAATCCCTTAAAGTTTACCAGCTTTTTACTTAATATCACAATTACCGGAATCCCTTGTGCCCAAAGTTTTGGGTGCATTTTTTTGTAAAATTTCATAAAATATTTGAGTGTCTGTTTAAGCTATGAAAAATAATAGAAGTTTAGTCTTTGTAAAAATATATATTAAATTCCAAGATGATTGAATTAGACAATAAATTTCGTGAAAAATAATATAGCGAGATAATTTGAAAGATTCACTTAAAATAAAATTCAATTAGTTAAAATTTTAAATAAATTCTCATAAAATAAAATTGATAAAATCTATCAAAAACTCTTTACAAGTAAGAAAAGATATACTATAATAAAAACAGTTAATGATAATAAATGTCATTTAACAAATACTTTGATTTTGGGATACCCCATAACTCCTAAGATTAATAATAAAATTATACCAATCTTCACTCTGAAAAGAGACTAAGACTGCTTCGGCAGTCTTTTTTACTTTATTAGTTATAAATAAATATTTTATAATTAATTCATAGTTAGAATTTATAATTTGTAATGGGAATAAAAAGTTGTTAATATTATTTATATTAGAAATTGGAGGATAAAATGAGAAAAATATCTATAATAGGTTTAGGAAATGTTGGTGCAACTCTTGCACATACAATTGTTGAGAGATCTTTATGCGACACACTTTTTTTATTTGACAAAAAAGAAGGCTTGGCAGAGGCTGAAGTAAGTGATTTGTCTGATGGTTTTGTAAGAAGAAGTGGTCACATAAATATTGTTGCAGGAAATTTAAAAAATTTAGATGAGTCAGACATAATTGTATTTGCTCCTGGCGACATTACTATTTTACAAAAGAATAATGATAGATTATTGGAATTCAAATATACAAAAACTTGTGCAGAAGAATGGGGCAAAAAAATTAAAGAATCAAACTTCAAGGGAATAATTGTAAGTATTACAAACCCATGCGATGTAATTGCAGATTATTTGCAAAAATTATCCGGAGTGCCAAGAGAAAGAGTTATTGGCACAGGTACTATTTTGGATACAGCAAGAATGAAAAATGCTGTTGCAAGAAAGCTAAATATAGACCCAAATTCTGTTGATGGATATGTAATAGCAGAACATGGAAACAGTCAATTCGTTGCATGGTCTCAAGTTTCTATTGCAACAAAACCAATTTATGAAATTTTGGACAAAGAAACTTGCAAAAAAATTGAAGAAGAAACAAAAATTAGAGCCTTTGAAACTATAAAAGCAAAGGGATATACTTCTTATGGAATTGCAAATTCAACTTCAATTGTAATTGAAACAATTTTCCAAGATGCTAAGACGATTTTACCAGTGTCATCTTATTCAGAAAAGGATGGATGTTATATTGGACATCCGGCTATTGTTGGGAGAGATGGTATTCTTGGAGATTATGAATTGGAACTAAATGAAGAAGAAACTGAAAAGTGGAATAAGTCTGTCAAGACAATAAAAGACACTTTGCCAATAAAATAAAATTAATGAAAAGTCCGCCTAGGGCTTTTTATTTTTCCTTAAAGTATATTTGTTTTTTAATATTATAAAAAAACCCCAAAAATTTTACGAAATATTATATAATTTACTACTGGAAGGTGATTTTTTGTTTAATAAAGAAAAGAATAAAGAAGTGCGAAGCTTTAATTTTATAGATATTTTAAGCCAAATTTTATTTGCTTTTATTTTAACTTTTGCCATGTTACTTTTGGCACCAAGCGAGGCTTCTATTATGGAAAAGATCGTTAGAAGTCCTCTTGTATTACTTTTAAATTTTATTCCAATTTTACTCACAGGAATTTTATTTCAAGGAATTTTTGGCAGAAGAAGATTTGCACTAATACTTAACTCATTATTATATTTAATATTATTTATAGTTCACAGAACCAAGGTAATTTATAG
>UMIY01033881.1_pt1 | contig 14768 bp, 16 predicted proteins | sample 1965921 | NCBI WGS metagenome assembly UMIY01 (sample SAMEA4836134, study PRJEB28245) | human gut metagenome | biome: gut microbiome; material: fecal sample | place: Denmark | collected 2008
TGTTCCCCTCAAAACCGTCATTTCTTAACTTAATGACATTGGTAATTTGACTCCTTTTATGGCATATGCAGCTAATAAATTTAATGGAATGGGATGCAGTTATTCAGAATTTAAGAAAAATGTTCTTTCTAACGATAACATTCCATACAAAAAGAAGTTGAATTTATTAAATGAAGAAAATATCACTAAGGAAGAAGTGGCTAAAAAATTTATTAATCGAAATCTAGTAGATACAAGTTATGCTTGCCGTGTTGTTTTAAATACGTTATCAGACTATTTTAAAGATAATGAGATTAATACAAAAGTTCATACTATCAATGGTCGAGTTACGGATTTGTTTAGAAAGAAAATCCATTTAGAAAAAGATCGCGATGAAAACTATTTACACCATGCGGTGGATGCATTGATCGTGGCTTCTATAAAGAAAATGAACTTGTTGAACGGATATCTTCTTAAACAAGAACATGATTTTAATGATTTATATAATGAAGAAACGGGAGAAATTATTACAATTCCTGATGATAAGGTATTCTTTGATGAAAGATATATTCAGTATATTGTGAATTTGAAAACATTGTTTGAAGAAAGCGGTAAGTATTATGATCATGTAATAGATAAAGAGAATATGTGTTTTAATCCAATTAAAATTTCTCATAAGGTGAATACAAAGCCAAATCGTCAGATTGCAGACGAAACTATCTACAGTACAAGGAGTGTAGATGGAACGGATTATTTGATTGAAAAAATCCCTAATATTTATGATCCAAAAGACAAGAAATGTATTCGCTTAATTCAAGATATCTTAAATGGAGAAGATGAAAAATATTTAATGGCAAAGCATGATCCACAGACATTTGATTTAATTAGAGACATTGTGAAGTATCATTATGAACAGTTTAAATCAGATTCAAAAATGTATAAAGTAACTAAGAAAAAAGATAAAGAAATTATTACTTTAGTCGGAGAAAATCCTTTGACAAAATATGAGGAAGAAAATGGAGCTGTACGTAAATATTCTAAGAAGGGGAATGGTCCTGAAATTATTTCGATGAAATATGAGAGTGAAAAATTAGGAAACCATTTAGATATTTCTTCAAATTATCAAACTAATAATAAAAAAGTTATTTTGAAACAAATCAAACCATATAGAACAGATTTCTATCAATGTGAAGATGGTAAATTTAGATTTGTAACTGTAAGATATACAAATGTTTCATATCATAAAGCAAAAGGAATGTATGTAATTGATGAACAATGGTATAAGCAGGAAAAGGCCAATAAAAAGATAAAAGACACAGATAAATTCTTGTTCTCAATGCATAGGGATGAATTGATTGGTATAAAGAAAAAAGAAGGTAGTTCATATATTTACGATTTATCAACAGAAAAAGGTGGAGATAAATACTATTATGATGGAACAAATGTTGAAGTGTTAAAATTCACAGCATCAAATAACGAAACAACAGGAACAATAGAAGTAAAACCAATTTATACATATTGTAAAAAACAACTAATGCCTACTGTAGCATCATCTTTAGAAATAAAAAAATATGCCACAGATGTATTAGGAAATCTATACGAAGTGAAGGATAATAAGTTGAAATTGGAATTTAAATAGAGTATACTGAAGGTGGTTATATTCTAGCAAAAATTTTTATGACCTAACAAAACAAGGGTTTATCCCGGATTCGGCTCTTCGGAGCCTTTTCTTTTACCATTTTTATGGGCTATAGAGTTATATATATTGAAAAATGTGAGTATTTGAGACTGTATTTAGATAATTTGAAAGTGGAAATTAAAAATGACACTTTATTGATTCCGGTTTCAGATATTCAAATTCTAGTGATTGATAATTATCAGTCTAATTTGAGTGTGCCTTTAATTAATAAATTAACAGATAATAATGTGTGTACCATTATTTGTGGAGTGGATCATTTACCGAAGAGTTATATATTACCGATGAATGGACATTTCTCAAGTAGTGGAAATATTTCAAAACAGATTTGCTGGGATTCAAAACGTAAAGATGATTTACATGCAATGATTGTGAAAATGAAGATTTTAAATCAAATAGAAATATTGAAGGTTAATAATAAAGATTTTGAAGTGGAAAAGAAATTATATGAATTTGTAGATAGTGTTGTTTCTGGAGATAAAACGAACCGAGAAGGCTTAGCAGCTAAGATGTATTTTAGAGAACTTTTTGGTCATGATTTTATTCGCTTTGAAGAAGATGTGATAAATGCTGGATTAAATTATGGTTATGCTATATTTAGGTCACTCATAACATCGATTATTGTGGCAAAGGGCTATATTGCTAACATAGGCATTTTTCATAAGGGAAAACAAAATATGTTTAACTTGAGTGATGATATTATAGAAGTTTTTAGACCAATAGTGGATCATTATGTTTATAACAATATGATGGATGATATTATTTTTAAACAATCTCATAGAGAAGCTTTAATTCAACTGACAAACAAGAAAATTATGATTGATGGAAGAAAACAAACAATAGCGAATGTGATTAGCTTTTATTTAGATTCTATATTCAACTATTTAGATGGTGAGGCAGATTCTATTTTATATCCATTACCAGTAATATATGATTTATGATTTTATGCGATTAATACTATTTTTTGATTTACCCGTGGTATCCAAGGAAGATAGAAGAATTTACGCAACATTTAGAAAATATCTAATAAAAAACGGATATATCATGATGCAATATTCGGTGTACTGTAAAATATTTGCGAATCGTGAAGCAGCAGTAAAACATGTGAATATTTTGCAAAGAAATGTTCCACAAAAGGGACAAATACGAATTTTATTGGTTACAGAAAAACAATATGCAAAGATTGAAATAATAGTTGGTGGTAAATCAAATCAAGAACAAGTCGTAAACAGCGATGCATTTATAAAACTATGAATTTATTGACTATAAAAAATGGAACAAATAAATGGAATCTTCAAATGAATTATGTGAAATATATAATTTCAGATTCAAGTACGAATTATACATTGCTACAAGCAATTCGATTGTTTACTTCAAAAGATAAAAGTGAAAATAGAACAGAAAATAATATAAGTACAAAAATATTTATAAACGAAAAAGAGATAGAATCTAAAAATAATATGTTTATGGAAATATCAGAAATGTACTCTCTTAATGAGGATAAAAAGCTCACTACAAAGTCATTGATGTTAAAGTATTTGGAAATTAAACTTCAGAATCAAGAATATTTTGATACCATCAGTACAATTGATATTTTGTTGAATTCATTATCTGAAGAAGTTAATGATGAATCACTGCTTAAAATTATGTTTAATGGGGCTAATTATAAACAATTGATAAAAATGTTGTCACCATATTATGAAGACGAATTACAAAAAGATGAATTTGATCTAACAAGAGATGAATTGATTTTGTTTCAATTGGATTTAGTGGAATACATTTCAAATCATAATTCAAAATATGATAATATCTTTATCTTTGGTAAACTAGATAACTTGAGTGATAAAATTCTTCAGAAAATCAATAAAATAGAAAACGTTAAATTGATAATATTTACAAATTATTACAACGAATTAATGAATGTACAAGATGCAGCTTTATTGCAAGATAAAATTATAGATTTTGCAGACATGGAACAAATTTATTACGACCTATCGCAAAAATCACTTCAAACATATACGTTACAGGAGGTAGAACAAATGACAATTGATTATTTACAACAAACATACACTCATAAAGAACATGATATTTATCAAGAACTAGATCATTTTTCAATTAAATAATTAGTATTCTATTACATTCAAAAATGTGCTACCATATTTTTGAGGTTTTGTTACCATATGAATTTTTGCTAGAACAGAACCAACCCATCGAAAAAAGATGAAACAGATACGTTTTGTTACCATATGAATTTTTGCTAGAACAGAACACACTTGGCGGATTCCTTGCACGTTGCTTAGTTTTGTTACCATATGAATTTTTGCTAGAACAGAACGAAAACTATAGTGAAGCAAGAAAGGTAGATGTTTTGTTACCATATGAATTTTTGCTAGAACAGAACTTCCATTTTGGAACAGAATCGACTCCTTAAGTTTTGTTACCATATGAATTTTTGCTAGAACAGAACACTACGTGATTGCAGATAGCTATGTTGTTGGTTTTGTTACCATATGAATTTTTGCTAGAACAGAACTTATGAAATATGAAATTGCAGATTGGTTTGGTTTTGTTACCATATGAATTTTTGCTAGAACAGAACGCATATGTTTATAATGTAAGTGTAAGCTAAGTTTTGTTACCATATGAATTTTTGCTAGAACAGAACAAGGTATAAGTGATGCGCCTAACAACTCATGTTTTGTTACCATATGAATTTTTGCTAGAACAGAACAAATCTTTAAAGAAAACGATAATAAAAAGGGTTTTGTTACCATATGAATTTTTGCTAGAACAGAACGTTAGCGGAAGAGTTAAAGGAAAAAGAAAGGTTTTGTTACCATATGAATTTTTGCTAGAACAGAACTGGCCGCCCCCAAAGAAGTGTTTGACTTTAGTTTTGTTACCATATGAATTTTTGCTAGAACAGAACTATATGGATAATTTAGATGATCGAGTTAATGTTTTGTTACCATATGAATTTTTGCTAGAACAGAACTTACAGGTAGGTTGAAGATAGAAGAACATTGTTTTGTTACCGTATGAATTTTTGCTAGAACAGAACTAAAAACGATGAAAACAGTTCAGATTCTGGTTTTGTTACCATAAGGATTTTTGCTAGAACAGAACTTAATGAGATCATGTTTGGAAGTCCACCACGTTTTGTTACCATAAGGATTTTTGCTAGAACAGAACTTTTGGGTTTTGGGGAACGGCGTGGGGAGTGTTTTGTTACCATATTAATTTTTGCTAGAACAGAACATTACACATATGTGTAATCTTAGATAAAAAAAGGGGTTGATATTCATAGATATAAAAGTCAACGAATAACAACCTAACAAATAAACGAATAAATTATAGTGCCGTTTGTTTAAATAGTCAAGAAAGGGAGTGGTAATAATAGTTTTGTTACCATAAAGATTTTTGCTAGAACGGGTTTATAAAAAATGAAAAAGAGAGTGACCCCCCGCCAGAAAGGGCAGAGGACCACTCCCGCTTATATTTTAACGTTTAAATGTTAATTGTACAATGAAGAATATAAATATTCAAATAAACTTAGTCCGTTTTGTTACTGTATATTTTTGCTAGAATATTAATTTGTGACTAAATATTGCTTATTTATCTTGTGTTACATTAACAACCACATACTCACATATACCCTCTGTTCTTATTGGAAAACCCCAATCAACAAGGCCTGAGCTTATGATTTTTGTATAGTTTCTGAATGTTTCTTTTCCGTAGTTGCCCGCAAAGTCGGGTTGTAGGTGATAAGAATAAGAGAGTGGAAACATTTGTCCGTTGTGGGTATGACCACTGAGTTGAAGGTCGACATTGTTTTTAATGTTTTCTTTTGTTCCTTGTGGTTGATGGTCTAGGACAATATTGTAGGTTTTATTTGTAAGATGGTAGTCTTTGGTTTTCTTTCGGTTTGGGTTTGTGTAATCTTTTCTACCTACTAAAGTTATGTTGCTTAATTGTACTTCTTGATCATTTAGAATGGTAATGTTGTTTTTTGTGATGGCTTGATCGAGTTTGTTTCTTGTGAATTTTATCTTGTTTTCATGGTTTCCATATACAAAATAAACAGGGGCTATTTTAGTAAGTCTTCCAAGTTGTTTGAATAGTACATTCATATCTTCTTCTGATGTGGATTCATCGACGAAGTCTCCGCCTAATAGGTAGAAGTCGGGTTTTACTTTCATTAATGTATTTGTGATTGCTTTTAATCGTTGAGGATTATTCGCATTGGGATAATGAACATCGGCAATAAAACAGATCTTAGTTGGATTTATGTTCTTTTCTGTTGTTAGATTGTAGTTTATTTGATGGATCGTATACATATTCACATAGCCAAAAGTAACGATGGATGTGGATATTATAGCTGATAGTATAATACAGAGAGTTGGTTTTCTTTTTTTGAATATCAATAATAGGATTAGTAAACAGAATAATGTATGTACAGCCCACATAGCTTGATATGTGCGCATGTTCCAACAATTTAATAGTAATGCGATACAGATGGCGTATCGTATTTTTTTGTTGGATTTATTATTTAAAAGATCATTTAGTAACATACATAACCCGATTTCTAGAATGAGGATTCCCATTTGAAGATAGATCATACTCTCACTTCCTTTTGGTCTTATCTTACACCATTGTTAGAAAGATTTCTTAGTTTATGCAGTATAATAAAATGGGTGAGATTATGTATAAAATATTGATTGTAGAAGATGATGAACTCATCTCAAAAAAATTAGAATCGTTTCTTAAATCTTGGAATTATAGTGTTGAAAGAGTTACAGATTTTTATAATGTGATGGATGCATTTCAATCCTTTAATCCAGACTTAGTGTTAATGGATATAACACTGCCTTATTTAAATGGATATTTATGGACGGAAAAGATTCGTGAAGAATCCAAAGTTCCTATTATCTTTATTTCAAGTGCTACAGACAATATGAGTATTGTGATGGCTATCTCTAAGGGTGCGGATGATTTTGTGTGCAAGCCATTTGATTTAAATGTTCTAGCTGCTAAAATTACCGCAATCTTAAGACGTAGCTATGATTTTGTATCCAATCATAATGTGCTTGAATATCAAGGTGTACGCTTTAATTTAGATGATAATACCGTTAGTTTTCAATCTATGCATATAGAACTCAGCAAGAATGAGGCAAAGATACTTCGACTATTAATGGAAAAGAAGGGAACGATTGTATCCCGCGATAGTTTAATGGAATATTTGTGGAAGACAGATTTTTATGTGGATGAAAATGCACTCAGTGTAAATGTGAATCGTTTGCGTAAAAAGTTAGAGAGTATTGGCATTGTGGATTTTATTCAAACTAAAAAAGGATTGGGATATAAGATATGAAATTGTTTATACATTATTTAAAAGATCGAGCGTTCTTTATTGTGATCTATGTTGTGAGTGTACTTGTCTGTTTATGTGTATTTAAACTCTATAATCTAGAACTTGAAGCCTTTACATATGCTTTTATGATTCTTTGTGTATTGATAGTTGTTTGTGGGTTGTTTGATTACTACAAATATTACAAGAAACACCAAACACGAGTCACACTTCGCTTAAACAGTAATGTTTCCTTGTCTTGTAATCTTCAAGATTCATCATTGATTGGAGAGGATTATCATAAAATCTTAGTGGCTATGAAAGAGTATCATGATCAGTATGTTGAATCATCAGAAAGTAAAATGCATGATTTAGAAGATTATTTTACGATGTGGGTCCATCAGGCTAAGCTTCCCATTGCCGCTATGAAATTATTATTGGAAGATGAGAAGTTGAGTCGTAGTGAAATTAAGCTGCAACTCTTACGTATGGATCAATATACAGACATGGTTTTAGCCTATCTACGCTTAAATAGTACGCATACCGATTTCTTATTTAAAGAATTAGAATTGGATGATTTAATTCGACAATCGATTCGTCGTTTTTCAACAGAATTTATTCGTAAACACATTCAATTGAGTTTTAAAGAAACTAAGGATGTGATTTTGAGTGATGAAAAGTGGCTTGTGTTTGTGTTGGAACAAATTCTTTCGAATAGTCTTAAATATACAAATGAAAATGGTTTGATCTCTATATATATGAAATCAAAACACATCTTAGTGATTGAAGATAATGGGATTGGCATTAGTGCAAGTGATTTAAGTCGTGTATTTGAAAAGGGTTATACAGGCATGAATGGTCGTAGTGATAAAACGGCTAGTGGTTTAGGTCTATATTTATGTAAGAACATTTTAGATATGTTGAATCATAAAATAACAATTGAATCTAGTGTTGGTAAGGGGACTCGAGTCATATTGAATCTTACGCATTTTGAAGGAAGAATAGAGTAATCTTACAATCTTGTAAGGTGAGTGTAAGCTGAATCGATGGCTGCATTTTTGAATTCTTTGTAGAATTTTGGTGTACATGGAGGTAATGGATATGGCATTATTAGAAGTAAAAAATTTAAAAAAAGTATATACAACAAGATTTACACAGAATCAAGTACAGGCATTGACTAACGTTAATTTTAGTGTGAATAAAGGCGAATATGTTGCGATCATGGGTGAGTCTGGGTCCGGTAAGACAACCTTATTAAATATCTTGGCAGCTTTAGATAAACCAACCAGTGGACAAGTCTTACTGCATGGTAAAGATATTACGCATATTTCTGAAAAGGAAATTGCGAACTTTCGAAGAGAACACTTAGGATTTGTATTTCAAGACTTTAATTTATTAGATAATTTTAATAATCGCGATAATATTTTCTTGCCTTTGGTTTTAAGTAAGAAAAAATATCCGGAAATGAAAGAAAGATTGACTCCAATCGCCAAACAATTAGGGATTGAAGATATTTTGGATAAGTTTCCATATGAAATTAGTGGGGGTCAAAAACAGCGTGTTGCCGTAGCTCGTGCTATCATCACAAATCCAGATTTAATCTTGGCGGATGAGCCAACAGGAGCATTGGATTCAAAGAGTACAGAGGAACTTTTACATTTGTTTGGAACTATCAATGAAAATCAACAAACGATTGTGATGGTAACCCATTCGACAAAGGCTGCCAGTCATGCGTCTCGTGTTCTGTTTATTAAGGATGGAAAGATTTTCCATGAGATTTATAAAGGAAATAAAAACTTAGATCAGATGTATCAATGTATTAGTGATACGTTGACGCTACTAGCAACAGGTGGTGTTCATCATGAGTAGAGCTTTCTATTTAAATTTAGCTGTAGATAATTTGAAGAAGAATGCGCGTACCATCATTCCTTATATATTAACGAGTGTCTTAACGACAATGATGTTGTATATGGTTGTTTCTTTGGCAAACAATCCAAACTTAAATGAGATGTTAGGGGCAATGACACTAACGCAGATGCTAGGCTTTGGAGTTGTGATTATTGAAATCTTTGCGTTTATCTTCTTGTTCTATACATATAGTTTCTTGATCAAAAGAAGACAAAAAGAGTTTGCGCTATTCTCTATATTAGGAATGGAAAAGAAGCATTTAGCTCGCGTCTTGTTTTATGAAACTACGATTACTTTATTTGTATCATTAGCTTTAGGTATTGGTTTAGGTATCTTGTTTGATAAAGCGATGTTTTTGGTAATCGCAAAAATGATTGGTGCAGATATTATACTTGGTTTCTATTTCTCATTTATAGGTATGAGACAATGTGTTCTTGTGATTGGATTGATTTATGTATTGATCTATTTCTATTCTATGATTCGTATTCATATTTCAAGTCCGATTGAATTACTTCATTCTGATCATATGGGTGAAAAAGAGCCTAAGGCAAAATGGTTTCTTTCTATTATTGGTATTCTTTGTCTAGGTATTGGATATTATTTGTCAGTTACCACAAAAAATCCTTTAACGGCATTCTATTTTTTCTTTGTGGCTGTTGTACTTGTGATTATTGGAACGTATTTATTGTTTACATCCATATCAGTGACCTTCTTAAAATTAATGAAGAAAAACAAGAATTACTACTATAAGACGAATCACTTTATTAGTGTTTCTGGCATGATGTATCGTATGAAACAAAATGCGGTAGGTTTAGCCAATATTTGTATTCTTTCAACGATGGTCTTAGTCATGTTGTCTACAACACTAAGTATGTGGTCAAGTATTGATCGTGTTGTGGATTCACAATATCCTAGAAGTGTAATGGGAAATGGATATGGGGATGCTTCAAATATTGATTTTGATGAAATGAGTGAAGAATTGATTCGTATGGGCATTGTTCCAAAGAATCTTCTTGCGTATAAGAGATTGGATTATGCTGGATATTTAAAGAATGGCACTTTGATTACGGATTACCAGAATGAGGGGATGAATGCAGTAAATGAGATTCAAGAATTTTATTGTCTTCCATTAAAGGATATTCAAGATTATGAAAATATCAAGGGTTCTTTAAAGCCAAATGAAATCTATGTGTATTCCAATGTAGAGACAATCAAGGAAAAGACTTTATCTTTATTTGGAAAAGAATATGTTGTGAAGAAACAATTGGATCATTTGAAGATGGATGAGAGTAATCCTAATGTGACAGAACATTATTATATTATTGTGGATTCAGAAAAGACTTTAGAGAAGATGCAACAAGATCAGACAAATGTGTATGGTGACAATGCGAGTGCAATATATGCGAGTTATTCATTTGATTGTGATGCGAATGAGCGTGAAGTTATTAAAAAGTTAGGTCAGAATGGAAATATAAATAATTTTATTTGGTTAAGTAAATCGGATCAGAAACAAGGTTTGATTGAATTATATGCAGGCATCTTATTTATTGGAATCTTCTTAAGCTTCTTATTTATCATGGCAACCATTCTGATTATGTACTACAAACAAATTACAGAAGGCTATGAAGATAAGGATCGTTTTGAAATTATGCAAAAAGTAGGTCTTGAACAACAAGATGTAAAGAAGGCTATTCATTCACAGGTATTAACGGTATTCTTTATGCCACTACTTGTGGCAGGGCTTCATGTTTGTTTTGCGTATCCAATGATTGAAAAGCTACTTCATTTATTATTTGTGAGTGATTCATGGCTTTATATTCGTACGACAATGTTCTGTTTTGTGGCTTTTGCCCTAGTCTATATTGTGATTTATGTATTAACTTCAAAAGTCTATTACGGAATTGTAAAGAGAAATGCTTAATTGGATATTGGGATTTATCTTGATTGGATTATGTATCTATATATATTATGTGAATCATCATGGAATTTAGTACTCGAATAGAGTACTATTTTTTTAGGTGATATATATGTTTATAAATGGCTTTGATATCTTGTGGGATGAAATTGATGATTATGTGGCCGATATTAAAAGTATTCGAAGTATCGATCAATTTATGTTTACTAAGCCAGTCACTTTCTTTTGTGGCGAAAATGGTAGTGGTAAATCAACCTTATTAGAGGCTCTTGCGATTAAAAATGGATTGAATCCAGAAGGTGGAACAAGGAACTATGATTTTTCTACGTATGATTCGTATTCTAGTTTGCACAAACATATGCGTTTGTGGCGTTCTAGAAAACCGGATTGGATGTATTTCTTGCGTGCAGAAAGCTTTTATAATGTGGCGACAAAAGAAATGGAATATGCAGATGCGTTACATCCTTCAAAAGAATATCATATGAAGTCGCATGGTCAGAGTTTCTTTTCATTGATGATGGATCAAATTAAGAGGAATGGATTGTACTTTCTAGATGAACCGGAAGCAGCTTTATCTTGTCAGAATCAATTGGCATTATTATACTTGATTGAGGAATGTGTGAAACAGAATTGTCAATTTATCATTGCGACACACTCACCTATATTATTAGGGTTTCCGGATGCACAAATCTTATCGTTTGATGAAGGTAAGGTAGAAGAAGTGGATTATAAATCAACGTCTAGCTATCAAACAATGAAATTATTTTTGGATCGGTATGATTATTTTGTGAAAGATATTCAAGAGAATAATGATGGAGGGATATTGTGATTAAATTAATTGCGATTGGAAAGAATAAAGATAAGGCGTTACAGTCTTTGGAAAAAGAATATATGAAGCGATTGTCGGCTTTTTGTAAGTTTAGCGAAATCGAAGTCAAGGATGAAGCAAATGAGCATGTTTCTAGAGAAGCCGAGGTTTTATTGGTCAAGGAAAAAGAGGGGAATCGTGTTCTGGAAAAATTATCAGATCAAGATTTTGTGGTATTGCTTGATCTTCATGGCAAGATGATTGATTCTGAGACGTTTGCGAAAAATTTGGATATGTGGCAAATGAAGCATTCAAATATTGTTTTTGTGATTGCGGGAAGTCTAGGACCAAGTGAAAAATTAGTTTCTAGAGCGAATTATCGTTGGAAATTATCGGATCTAACTTTTACACATTTAATGACGCGAGTCTTGATGTTGGAACAGATTTATCGTGGTTTTATGATCAATAATGGTCGTAATTATCACAAGTAAGTGATGTAAGCGCTTTTTGTGAAATATTTTACTTGTGAAAAACTAGTCAATCAATTTATGTAGTGATATAATGGATGTGCAAAAAAATGACAGTAGGAGGAATATACATGACAAAGAGAACTGTTAAAGACCTTGATGTAGCTGGAAAAAAGGTCATCGTACGTTGTGATTTTAACGTGCCAAGAAAAGATGGTGTTATCACTGATGATAACCGTATCGTAATGGCTTTACCTACAATTAAATATTTAGTAGAAAACAAAGCTAAAGTTATTTTGATGTCTCACTTAGGAAAAGTTAAGACTGAAGAAGACAAAGCTAAAAACAACTTGGAATGCGTAGCTGTACGTTTACAAGAATTGTTACCAGATGTAAAAGTAACTTTCTGCCCAGTAACTCGTGGTGAAGAATTAGAAAACGCTGTAAATGCATTAGCTGATGGAGAAATCGTATTAATGCAAAATACTCGTTACGAAAAAGGCGAAAGTAAAAACGATCCTGAATTAGGTGCATATTGGGCTAGCTTAGGTGAAGTATTCGTTGAAGATGCATTCGGATCTGTTCACCGTGCTCACGCTTCTACTGTAGGTATCCCTACAAACATTAAAGAAAATGGATTAGGATTCTTAGTTGAAAAAGAAGTTACAATGTTAGGAAAAGCTGTTGATGAACCAGCTCACCCATTTGTAGCTATCATTGGTGGATCTAAAGTATCTAGTAAGATCGATGTTGTTGACAACTTATTGAAAAAAGCTGACAAAGTTATCATCGGTGGTGGAATGGCTTATACATTCTCTAAAGCTGTTGGTGGTTCAATCGGTACTTCATTAGTTGAAGATGACAAATTGGATTTAGCAAAAGAATATTTAGAAAAAGCTGGAGACAAATTAGTTCTTCCTGTAGATAACGTAATCGCTGATGCATTCAGTGAAGAAGCTAACACTAGTGTTGCTGATGCTGGACAAATTCCTGATGGATGGATGGGATTAGATATTGGTCCTAAATCTGTTGAATTGTTCAGAAAAACTTTAGCTGGTGCTAAAACTGTAGTATGGAATGGACCTATGGGTGTATTCGAAATGCCTAAATTCGCTAAAGGTACTGAAGAAGTATGTAAAGCTATCTCTGAATTACCAGAAGCTATTACAGTAATCGGTGGTGGAGACTCTGCTGCTGCTGCAAAACAATTAGGATATGCAGACAAATTCTCTCACGTTTCAACTGGTGGTGGAGCTAGTTTGGAATACATGGAAGGTAAAACATTACCTGGTATCGCTATTATCAGCGAAAAGTAATAAGGAGATGTACTTAAGATGAGAAAACCTATTATCGTTGGAAACTGGAAAATGAACAAAAACAACGCTGAAACAAAAGCTTTCTTCGAAGCTGTTGATGGTGTTGCTGCTAGCGAAAATGCTACTTATGGAATTGGATGTCCATTTACTGATTTAAGAACTGCATTGGATCACGCTAAAAACTTAGTTGTAGCTGCTGAAAACTGCCACTTTGAAGATAGTGGAGCTTTCACTGGTGAAGTTAGTGTTCCTATGTTAGAAGAAATGGGAGTTAAATACTGCATTATCGGTCACTCAGAACGTCGTGAAATGTTCGGTGATACTGATGAAACAGTAAACAAAAAAGCAAAACGTTTGATTAAAGCTGGAATCACTCCAATCTTATGTGTTGGTGAAACAGAAGCTGATTACGATGCTGGAAATTCAGAAAAAGTAATTCGTGAAGAATTAGCTGGTTCTTTAGCTGACTTATGTCCAAAATGTGTTGGTGAAATGGTAATTGCTTACGAACCAATCTGGGCTATCGGAACTGGAAAATCTGCTTCAGTTGAAATTGCTGAAAACTGCTGTAAGATCGTACGTGACCAAGTTAAGGTTATGTATGGTGAAGAAGCTGCTGAAAAAGTACGTATCCAATATGGTGGAAGTGTTAAACCTAATAACATCGTTGAATATATGGCTCAACCAGATATCGATGGTGCATTAATTGGTGGTGCTAGTTTGAAGGAAGATAGCTTCACAGAAATCATTGAAAAAACAAAATAATTGATGATTATCTAGGCCTCTTTGAGGCCTTTTATTTTTAGTTGTTTCTAACCGAAAATAAAATTTAGGGTTGTTTGTGAGGTGGTTTCGTGGTAAACTAATCGTGAACTATTTTAAATAGGGGGTAGAATAAAATGAACTTTGTAGAAAATAATGGTAAAAAAGTCGCAGCGATTTTATGTGTAGCATCTGCTTTCCCTGTTGTGGCAACAGTAGTTGCAGCTAAGGAAGAACCAGGATGGCATGGTGATCGCTATGTCAATGAAGATAAAACTGTGGCAAAAGGATGGCAAGAAATCGAAGGAAAATCTTATTATTTCTCAGAAGATGGAACAGTAAATTCTTCAAAGACTGAAAAAGCAACAACAGCTAGCGTTTCAAGTAACATTACAGGGGAAGTGAAAGAAACAGTAGCAACAGCTAGTCAAGAAGCTGTAAAAGAAGAAACAGAACAAAAAGCCGCAGAAGTAGTTGAAACTCCAGTAACTACAACTGAAGCAACAGATACAACTGAAACTCCAGCAGAAACACCTGCTCCAGAACAAACTGAGACTCCAGCTCCTGAAC
>UMIY01013109.1_pt1 | contig 14753 bp, 16 predicted proteins | sample 1965921 | NCBI WGS metagenome assembly UMIY01 (sample SAMEA4836134, study PRJEB28245) | human gut metagenome | biome: gut microbiome; material: fecal sample | place: Denmark | collected 2008
TCCATAAAAACGGATTTCGTTTCTTTAATTAAATATTTTTTTAGTTCTATTGGACTTCTTGTAGGAATACAATGTTACAAAACATAGATTTCTTAGGGGGTTTTATAATTGGGAAAGTTATATATAGAAGAGCGTGCAGTAAATTTAGCACATTATATAATAGACAGTAAAGATACAGTAAGAGGAGCTGCAAAAAAATTTGGAGTAAGTAAAAGCACTGTACACAAAGATGTAAGCGAAAGATTACAAAAAATAAACCCTTTTTTGGCTCAAGAAGTTCGAGCCATATTAGATGAGAATAAGGCTGAGAGGCACATTAGAGGAGGAATGGCTACAAAGTTAAAATATAGCCATGAGCATGCGAAATGAGAAACAAACAGACTTGAACAGAAGGAATACTCCTTTTTGTTCAAGTTTTTGTAGTTTTTGGACAGACCTTATGAAATTTTTTTATAAAAGAATTATTAGGAACTCGAAAAGCAATGGAAGTTAGGAATGAAACCATTGTAAAGTTATTAGAAACATTAGGTGGAATCATTGAAAATAGACATACAGGGATATTTACTATGCGGAAAAAAATGAAAGAAGCAAATTTGCCGGAGCCTATTTTTTCAAATGAAAGAGAAGATTTCGTTGTAACTTTTTATAATGGAGAATACCCAGAATTGTATCCTATAGAGTTGTTGAAAAATGAAAAGACCCTAGATAATGATGAAAATGCACAAGATAATGCACAAGTTAGCAATAAAAAATTATCAAAAGTTAACGAACAAGCGCTTATCGAATTTTGCAATGAATCAAAAAGTTTAAAAGAAATTATAGAGCATTTTGGATATAAGAATGCAAGAGGATTTAGAGAAAAATACATTAATGTACTTTTAAAAGAAAAAAAATTGACTCAAACAATACCAGATAAGCCAACTAGCAAAAATCAAAAATATATAGCTAACAAATAGCTTTCAAAAAAATCTACCTTCAAAAAGGTAGATTTTTTGCATGTTCTTGTAAATACACAACTGGAATTTCTTGTTTTTTTCCTCCGTCCCCAAAAACAAGTTTTCTTAAATTCCCATTATATTATATCCATTGTCTGCATATATTACTTGACCTGTAATTGCTGATGACATTTTGCTAAATAAGAATGATACTACATCTCCTACTTCTTCTGTAGTTACATTTCTTCTCATTGGTGCTTTTTCTTCTACTACATCTAGTATGCTTCCAAAGTCTTTTATTCCTTTTGCTGATAATGTTTTTATTGGTCCAGCTGATACTGCGTTTACTCTAATGTTTTTCTTTCCTAAGTTGTCTGCTAAGTATCTTACACTTGTTTCTAATGCTGCTTTTGCAACACCCATTACATTATATCCTGGAAGTACTTTTGTAGAACCATAATATGTTAATGATACTAAGCTTGCGCCATCATTTAGCATATCTAATTCTTCTGCTATTCTTGCTATTGCAACAAATGAGTATGCACTTACGTCATTTGCATGAGAAAATCCTTCTCTACTTGTTGTTATAAAGTCATTTCTTAAATCTTCTGTATTAGCATGCGCTATACTATGTAATATTCCGTCTAACTTTCCATTCTCTGCTTTTATTTTTTCTAAACATTCTTGTATTTTGCTGTCTTCTGAAGCATCGCATTCATATGCTTTTGCTCCTGGTATCTCTGAAATAAGCTCCTCTACTTTTCCTCTATTTTCTTCTCCCATAAATGTAAATAAAACTTTTGCGCCATTGTCAGCAGCTGACCTTGCAGCTCCCCACGCAATACTCCATTTATTTCTAATTCCCATTATTAATACTGTTTTATTTTCTAACAACATTTTTCTTTCCTCCTTAATTAACTTTTTTGTTTTCTTGCACATTAGGGACACTCCTTTTTGTACAAGTTTTTGCACGTTTAGGAATGTCCCTAATGTGCAAGTTCAAATTTTAATTACATTTTTCTAAACTTTTGGTATCTATTTTCCACTAGTTCGTTAACATCTAATGCTTGTAACTCTTTTGTGATAGATACTATTTTCTTTTTCATAGTTTCTGACATTTTTTCTACGTCTGTTTTAGCATTTCCGTTTGGCTCTTTTAGCACTTCGTCAATTACGCCTAGATTTAGCAAATCTTTTGCGGTTAATTTCATTTTTTCAGCGGCTTCTTCTGCCCTTGAGCTATCCTTCCACAAAATACTTGCATATCCTTCTGGTGAAAGTATAGAATATACCGCGTTTTCTAGCATTAATACTCTATCTCCTACGCCAATTGCTAAAGCTCCTCCGCTTGAGCCTTCACCAATTACTATCGCTATAATAGGTACTTCTAAATCGGACATTTCCATCAAATTTCTTGCTATAGCTTCTCCCTGTCCTCTTTCCTCTGCTCCAAGCCCTGGATACGCTCCTTTTGTATCTATAAATGTAACTATTGGTCTACCGAATTTTTCCGCTTGCTTCATAAATCTCAATGCTTTTCTATATGCTTCTGGGTTTGGCATACCAAAGTTTCTTTCGATATTTTCCTTAGTATTTCTACCTTTTTGCTCAGCAACTATTGTGTAGTTTTGCTTTCCAATATTGCCTAGTCCGCATACAATCGACTTGTCATCTTTAAAATATCTATCTCCATGAAGCTCCATAAATTCGTCAAATATATTTTCAATATAGTCTAAAGCAGTTGGTCTATCCGCTTCTCTTGCAATCAACACTCTATCCCATGCTGTGATTTTTTTACTTGCCATCTCTATTACCTCCTTTGTGAAGTAATAACAATTTATGCAACGTCTCCTTCATGTCTTTTCTATTTACAATTTTGTCCACAAATCCATGCTCTAGCAAAAATTCTGCAGTCTGGAATCCTTCTGGCAAGTCCTGTCCAATTGTTTGCTTGATAACCCTTTGACCTGCAAAACCTATCATTGCATTTGGCTCTGCTAAAATTATATCTCCCAAGCTTGCAAAACTTGCTGTAACTCCGCCATATGTAGGGTCTGTAAAAACTGAAATATATAAATTTCCTGCTTTATTAAGCTTTTCTATGGCTGCTGAAGTTTTTGCCATTTGCATTAGAGATACAATTCCCTCTTGCATTCTAGCTCCTCCAGAAGCACTGAATATGATAATTGGCAATTTTAACTCAATTGCTTTTTCTATAGAATATGTGATTTTTTCTCCAACTACTTTACCCATACTTCCCATCATGAAATTGCTATCCATAACACATAGCACTACTTCTTCTGAGTTGATTTTTCCTATTCCACATTTTACAGCTTCATCTAGCCCTGTCTTTTCTCTTAATGTCTCTAATTTCTTTATATAATCGTCCATTTGTAACGGATTGTCTGTATCAATTTTTAAGTCAAACTCTTTAAAAGTTCCTTTATCAATTATTTGCTCGACCCTTCTTCTGCTAGATAATCTAAAATGATTGCCACAATTAGGACATATACTGTAATTTTTATGCAAATCTTCTTTATAAAGTATCTCTTTGCATTTACTACACTTAACCCATTTTCCTACTGGAATATCACTTCGATGCTCTTCTTTTTCTGAATTACTATTTTTGTTATCATATTCTATTCTTTTCTTTATTTTATCAATAACCATTTTTTCCTCCTGCCTCTAAATTGGAAAATTTTATAGGTCTGTCCCAAAAACGACAACTTTGTCGTTTTTAGGCCTGTCCCTATAGCGACATAAATTTTTCTATAAATGACGTATCATAGTCATTATTTACAAAATGCTCATTTGATAATATTCTAAATAGAAAGTCTATGTTTGTGTCTATTCCTTCTATTACACATTCTTCTAGGGCTCTTTTCATTTTTGCAATTGCTGCGTTTCTGTCTTCTGCGTGAACTATTAATTTTGCTATCATTGAGTCATATACTGGTGGGATTGTGTAACCTGTATATACTGCTGTGTCCACTCTTACTCCGTTTCCGCCTGGAAGGTTTAATTCTGTAATTTTGCCTGGACATGGTCTAAAGTTTTTGTCTGGATTTTCGGCGTTTATTCTACATTCTATTGCATGCCCCCTGAATGCAACGTCTTTTTGTGCAAAGCTCAAAGTCTCTCCTGATGCTATTTTTATTTGCTCTTTTACTATGTCTATTCCAGTTACCATTTCTGTTACAGGATGCTCTACCTGAATTCTTGTGTTCATTTCCATAAAATAAAAGTTTTTGTCTCTGTCAACTAAGAATTCTATGGTTCCAGCATTTGTGTAGCCCGATGCTTTTACTGCTCTTATGGCTGCTTTACCCATTTTTGCTCTTAACTCGTCATCTATTGCCATTGATGGACTTTCTTCTAGCACTTTTTGGTTTCTTCTTTGTACAGAGCAATCTCTTTCTCCTAGATGTACTACGTTTCCATGCTCATCTGCTAGCACTTGCATTTCTACATGGCGTGGGTTTACTATGAATTTTTCCATATATATAGCATCATCATTAAATGATACTTTTGCTTCTTGTTTTACTAAGTTAAAGGCATTTTCCATTTCTGATTCTATTTCTACTTTTCTAATACCTTTGCCTCCACCGCCTGCAGATGCTTTAAGTAAAACTGGATAACCAATTTTTCTTGCACATTCTATTGCTTCTTTAACAGTTTCTATACATCCATCAGACCCTGGCACTACAGGAACTTTAGCATTTTTCATTAATTCTTTACTATGTGATTTATTTCCCATCATGTCTATTACTTTATATGATGGTCCTATAAATTTTAGATTGCTTTCTTCACACATTTTTGCAAAGCTAGCATTTTCTGATAAGAATCCAAAACCTGGATGCACGCTATCGCAATTTGTTGTACATGCTGCTTCTAATATGTTTTGTATGTTTAAATAACTTTTGGCAGATGGAGCAGGTCCTACGCACACTGCTTCGTCTGCAAGCTTTGTATGAAGAGCATCTTTGTCTGCTTCTGAATATATAGCAACTGTTTTTATATTCATTTCTTTACATGCTCTAATTATTCTTACAGCAATTTCTCCTCTATTTGCTATTAAAACTTTCTTTAACATGTCATTTCTCCTTGCATTTTTATTTTTCTAGTGTTATAATATTAACATTAATCCTTGAAAGGGGTTGTATTAATTGGATGTTAGAGCTTACTACTATCATCTCGGCGAAAGCGATGAGCGCGAAAGTTTACGGAGCTCACATGTGAATTTTAAGAATCACATGTCCTGTCTTTACAGGTTAGGCGCTTTGCATGAGCGGCATCGCAATCATCCCACACGTCAAGCTTTTCCAGCCATTTCTTTTTATCATCATTTGTCCTTGCATTTTTCCTTACAATAGTATATAATATAATTTACTACTCTTGAAAGGAGTTGTTTAAAGAAAATGAAAACTGAAAACACATGCCGGTTCTTACACGGTAAGCTAGTGGCTCGTAACCCTGAGTTTCGTCGCTTTGTCTTACCTGAAGAGGAAGCTTCTTGTTTCTTTGTCCTTGGACAAGCTTACGAGAGGTATTCCTATTCAAGACCTCGAACAGCTCTCATCATGGAGCTATGCAAAGTATTCTCGGAATACAATGTATTCCCTGAGAATTTGCATGTTCACATAGATGGGAATTATAGCCATAGGCTAATTCGACAAGTCTTTAGAGACTTGGGATATGAGCTTCCTGATGACATTGACGATTTTAATAATTTCGTCATTCTAAAGGTTGTTATTTAAAAAGTATTTCATTTTCGTGGGGTGGACTTCCACCCCTTTTCTTTTTTTATGTTTTTTAGCCAAGTTCTTTTTAGCTTATATATTACAGTTTCATATTGCATGTTTATAATTTTGTTAACTAATTTACACTATTGCAAAAGTTAACTCTCCCTTTGCTGCAACTTTTCCATCAACTGTTGCAATCGCTTCTCCAACTCCTATAGGTCCTTTTTGCTTTATTATTTTTACTTCTAATTTTAACACATCACCTGGCACAACTTGCTTTTTAAAACGTAACTTGTCAATTCCTCCAAATAATGCATTCTTTCCTTTATTTTCTTCCATTGAAAGTATTGCTACAGCTCCTGTTTGTGCCAATGCTTCCACTATTAATACACCTGGCATTATTGGATTACCTGGAAAATGTCCTTGAAAATGTGGCTCATTAATACACACATTTTTATATGCTGTACAGCTTTGTCCTGGTACGTATTCCTCTACTCTATCAATCATTAAGAAAGGTGGTCTTTGAGGAATTATTTTCATTATTTCATTTATGTCTAACATGGGTTTCTCCTTTCTTTCGTTTTATTTTAACTTAAATAGTGGCTTTCCATAATCCACCATATCTCCATCCTTAACGCAAACCTCTACTACTTCACCGTCAAATTCTGATTCAATTTCATTCATTAACTTCATGGCTTCAACTATGCAAAGAATATCTCCTTTTTTTACTTTGCTTCCAACTTCTACATATGGTTTTGCTTTTGGAGAAGATTTTGAATAGAATGTTCCTACCATTGGTGATTTTACTACTTTGTAATCTTCTTTTTCTTCTTTAGCATTTTCTGCCTTATTTGCCACAACTTCAGTTTTTTCGGCAGGTGTTGGTACTATATATTGTACACTTTCTTTTGGCATAACTGGTGCAGTATTCTTTTTCATGCTTACTTTTGTTCCATCTGGAAATTCTATACTGATTTCATCAATCTTAGCATTTCCAAAATCATCAACTATTTCCTTAATTTCCTTGTAATTCATTTTTCTTACTCCTTGTTTTACATTATATTTAAAAATAAAAAAGAAACGAGTATTGCTAGGCAAAATTTAGTAAAAAACCGGAGGCGTACTTTGTGTACGTCGAGGATTTTTTAACTAAATTTTAACAACGCAAGACGAAGTTTATTTTTTATTTTTACTCATATTTTTTAAGAAGGATAGTAGCATTATGTCCTCCAAATCCTAACGAATTTGACATTGCATATTTTACTTCTACTTTTCTTCCTTCATTTGGTACTACATCTAGGTCACATTCTTCGTCTGGAACTTTGTAGTTTATTGTTGCTGGAACAAATCCTTCTTCTATTGCTTTTGCACATATTACTGCTTCTACTCCTCCAGCTGCTCCTAATAGATGCCCTATATGGCCTTTTGTTGAGCTTACCATTACTTTGCTGCTAGCATCACCGAAAGCCGCTTTTACTGCTTGAGTCTCGCAAGAATCATTTAAATGTGTAGATGTTCCATGTGCATTAATATATGTAATATCTTCTGGTTTTACTCCTGCTTCTTCCATTGCTACTTTCATTGCTCTTGCTCCACCTTCTCCGCCTGGTGCTGGTGAAGTTATATGATATGCATCTGATGTTGCTCCATATCCAACTATTTCTGCATATATTTTTGCTCCTCTATTTAATGCATGCTCTAGCTCTTCTAGTATTACTATTCCTGCTCCTTCTCCCATTACAAATCCGCTTCTTTCCTTGTCAAAAGGAATACTAGCTCTATTTTTGTCAGTTGCTTGAGAAAGTGCTTTTATATTTGTAAATCCAGCAATTCCAACAGGTGTAATAGATGCTTCTGTTCCACCAGCTAAAACTATATCTTGATATCCATTTTTTATCATTCTAAAACTTTCACCAATACAATGAGTTCCAGAAGCACAAGCTGTAACCATTGAAATTGATTCGCCTTTTATTCCTAAATCAATTGCAACATTTCCTGCTGCCATATTGCAAATACTCATTGGTATAAACATTGGAGATACTCTGTCTGGACCTTTTAATATTAAGTTTGAAATATCTGCTTGCATTGTTTCTAATCCGCCAATTCCAGAGCCTAGTATTACACCAACTCTTTCCATGTTTTCTTTTTCTTTGTCTAATTTGCTATCATTCCATGCTTCTCTTGCAGCAACTATAGCATATTGAGAAAATTTATCCATTCTTTTTGCAGTTCTTCTGTCAAAATGCTCTTCTGGATTGTATCCCTTTATTTCTGCTGCTAGCTTTACTTTATAATCTGTAATGTCAAAATGTGTTATCTCATCAATTCCACACTTTCCTTCCTTAATGCCTTTCCAAAATTCTTCTGTATTATTTCCTACTGGAGTAATAGCTCCAAGTCCTGTTATGACTACTCTTCTTTCCATTTTTGTACTTTCTCCCTTTCTTTCTTTTCTTCTATTTACAAAAGTTTGCACACCTTCTGCTTTCAAAAGAAACAAGTAGTGCTAGGAAAAATTAATTGCAAAACCACAGGCGTGCTCTTTGCACGTCGAGGATTTTGTGATTAATTTTGACAACGCAATACGCCGTTTATTTTGAAAGCATTACATAACCATGCCGCCATCTATGTTAATAACCTGCCCTGTCACATATGAGCTATCTTCTGATGCTAAGAATTTTACAACTTTTGCAACTTCTCTAGGTAGCCCCATTCTTTTTAATGGTATTTGTGCATGTATTCCTTCTTTTACGCTATCTGATAATACTTTTGTCATATCTGTGTCTATAAATCCTGGTGCTACTGCATTCACTAGGATATTTCTGCTTGCCACTTCTTTTGCTAAGCTTTTTGTAAATCCTATTATTCCTGCTTTAGATGCTGCATAATTTGTTTGTCCTGCATTTCCAGCAACACCAACTACAGATGCTAAGCTTATTATTCTACCTGATTTTTGTTTTATCATATATGGTATTACATTTCTTGTTACATTAAAAGTTCCTACTAGATTAATATCTATTACTGATTCGAAATCTTCTTTTTTCATTCTCATTATTAATCCATCTCTAGTAATACCTGCATTGTTTACTAAAACATCTATTTTACCAAATTTCTCTATAGTATCTTTTACCATATTTTCACATTGCTCGAATTTTGCAACATCTGCTTCAACGAATTCACATCTAACTCCATTTGCTTCAATCTCTTTTTTTAATTCTTCTGATGCATCTTGTAAACTTCTACAATTTACTGCTATATCAAATCCGTTTTCTGCAAGCTCTAAGGCTATCTCCTTTCCTATTCCTCTTGTTGCACCTGTAATTAAGGCTACTTTATTTTCACTCATTTTCTTCATCCTTTCTTAAATTATTGTTTTATTGCATTTATAGCATTTTCTAATGTCTCTACATTTTCTATATTAAACACATTTGCCTCGGATCCTTTTTCTTTGCACACTTTTCTTACGAAACCTGACAAAGTTTTTCCTGGACCTATCTCTACAAAAGTATCTATTCCCATATCTAGCATTGTTTCTATTGATTTTCTGAACTTTACTGGATTTATAACATGATTTGCTAAAATTTCTACCATGTTATCATTTTCGCCATATGGCTTTCCATCAAAATTCTTTATGACAGGAATATCACATTTGCTAAATTGTATTTTTTCTAGCTCTTTTCTTAACTCTTTTGATGCTTCTTGTAATTTTTCTGTATGGAATGGTCCACTAGTTTTTAATTCTATAACTTTTCTTGCTCCTAGCTCTTTGGCGGCTTCCATTGCCTTAGCAACTGCATCTTTTTCGCCAGATACCACTACCTGACCAGGGCAATTATAGTTTACAGCTCTTACAAATCCTTCTGTTACATTTGAGCACGCTTCTTCTACTTTGTCGTCCTCTAACCCTATAATTGCTGCCATAGCCCATTCACCTTGTGGAGCTAACTCTTGCATTAGTGTGCCTCTTTTTCTTACTATTTTTGCTCCTTCTTCTAGGCTTATAGCATTTGCACATGTTAGTGCGCTATACTCTCCAAGGCTTAATCCTGCTGCTGCACTTGGCTTTATTCCATTTTTATTTAATATTTCTAATATCGCCATGCTCATTGCATATATTGTAATTTGAGTATTTTTTGTTTGATTTAATTCTTCTTGTAAGCCCTCATATGTAAGTTTTTCTATGCTTTCCCCTAAAGCATCATCAATTCTTTTATATGTATTTCGTGCCTCTTCAAATTTTTCGTATATATCTTTTCCCATTTCCACTGTTTGTGTTCCTTGACCAGGAAAAATATATGCTATTTTCATTGATTCTCACTCCTATTCTAAATTACAAAATTTTATCAATATTATTAACTAATGATTAAATTACACTTCTATCAAAATACTGCCCAAATTAAGTCCTCCACCGTACCCAACAAGCATAATTTTATCATTCTCATGTAACATTTTTTTGTCAAGCATTTCGTTTAACGCAATTGGTATGCTTGCATTAAAAATGTTTCCCACATCCGAAATATTTATATACATCTGCTCTTCAGTTGCTCCAATTTTGTTGCACATACTTGTTAGTATTTTTAAGTTAGATTGATGTGGAACTATGTATTTTATTTCTGATATATCCAATTTTTCTTTTTCAAGCAATTGCTTTACATTCTCTGCAACTCTTACTGTGGCATATTTATATATTCTTTTGCCATCCATGTAAATTTTCTCATTTTCTTTGCAAGTTAATATATCTCCTAATTGCCCTAGGCTTTCAATATTTTTCGCATATCTTTTATTAGTTGCTTTACCTAGTAAAGTTGCCCCCGCACCATCTCCAAGCAAAATTGCGGTATTAATATCATCTTTATCTAAATATTTAGAAAGCTTTTCTACACCTACTATTAAAGCATATTCAACTTCATCAAGCTCTATATATTTTCTTGCAATATCTATCGCATTTATGTATCCGCTGCAACCCGCCAAAATATCCATACACATACAATTAGATATGTCAAACTTTTTTTGGAGCTCAAAAGAAATTCCTGGCATAGCATTTTCGTAATTTGTAGATGCTACTATTATAAGCCCTACTTTATTTAAATCTATATTACTTTTTTTCTTTAGGTTTTCTACTGCCCTTATTGCTAAATCTGAGGTAGTTTCATCTTCTGCCCAATATCTCTTTTTTATTCCAGTTCTATGATATATCCAATTATCGTCTATGTTAAATTTCTTGTTTAATTCTGCATTATCTATTTCTCTTTTAGGCAAATACATACCGCTTGCTACTATTTTTATTGAATTCATATGTATTCCTCTCTATGTTTTTTCCAGAAAATATTATATCATATATATTATTTTTTTGCATCCTTTCTAACCAAACGGTCGAAAAAAAGTTATCCACAATCGAGTTGTAAAATGTGGATAACTTTTAATTTATGTTGACTTAGTTTTATGTCTGGAGGGTGTATAATACAGTGTGTGAAATAAAAAGTAGCACACTGTATTATACACCCTCAAAAATAGACTACAAAGCAGAAATAAATCTTAATTTTTTTATCTCTGTTTTATAGTCTATTCTATTCAAATTATTTTTTGCAGCACAAATAAAGCTTACTTCTCTAGATGTAGCTCTCTCTCTCTCTCTCTCTCTCTCTACAGCGTCAAGGCTTTTAAGTTTTTTTACTTCTCTTGCCATTTTTTCTTCTCCTTCTTTATTTGCTTCTGCATTTTTATTTAACCATAAGTACAAATCAATTATATCCTTTTAGTATTTGTTTTTCAATCCTTTTGCTCATTTGTAATATTTTTTTAATATTTCTGTAATAATTTTGTAACAAATAAATTTCAGCATTCCTCTGCAATCAAATCATAGCTACTTACATCAATTATCTTAGCCTTAGTAAAATCTCCACTTTGTAAATTGTTGTTAGATTTTAAATAAACAATTCCATCAATTTCTGGCACATCCATATATGTTCTACCAATATATGTTTTTCCATCAAAAGACTTATCTTCTACTAATACATCAACTTCTCTGTCTATTTGTCTCTCTAGATTTTCTTTTGAAATTTGCTGTTGCAATGCCATAATTTTATTATATCTGCTTTTCTTAGTCATTGGATGGATTTGCTCTTTTATTCTTGCAGCAGGTGTTCCATCTTCTTTTGAATATGAGAAACAACCTAGTTTATCAAATTTTGCTTCTTTTAGGAAATCATATAATTCTTCAAAATCTTCTTTTGTTTCGCCAGGGAAACCTACCATAACAGTTGTCCTTATAACTACTTCTGGTATCTCTTTTCTTAATTTTTTTATTAATCTTCTAATTGATTTGCCATCACTTTGTCTATTCATTCTTTTTAAAACCGTATCAGAAATGTGTTGTATTGGAATATCAAAGTATTTACATATCTTTTCATTTTCTTTTACTACTTTTATTAGCTCATCATCTATGGTTTCTGGATATGCATATAAAAATCTAATCCAGTGAATTCCATCTATTTTGCATAACTCTTGTAAAAGCTCCGCTAAGCGTGGTTTTCCATATATATCTATACCATATTTTGTAGTGTCTTGTGCTATAAGTATAATCTCTTTGTAGCCATCTTTAGCTAATTTATTGGCTTCTTTAATAATATCTTCCATCTTCCTACTAATTTGCGGACCACGTATGTATGGGATAGCACAATAAGTACATCTATTACTACAGCCATCTGCAATTTTTAAATAAGCGAAATTGTTGCCAGTCGAGATAACTCTTTCTTCTACTGCGTCAAAATTGTTGTATTTATCTATATTCTTATAACCTTCAATAAGATTCACTATTCTTTCCCACAAAGAATTATATTCACTATATTTAATCCACAAATCTACTTCTGGAATGGCTTTTTCTAACTCTTCTTTATATCTTTCTACTAGGCATCCCATAGCAATTAAATACTTGCATTTTTTCTTTTTATATTCTGCCATTTCAAGAATTGTATTTATTGCTTCCTCTTTTGCAGACTCAATAAATCCACAAGTATTTATTACTATAACTTCCGCTTCTTCTGGATTATTTACTATTTCAAAATTGTTTGCTTTAAAAATTCCTATTGTTTTTTCTGTATCTACTAAATTTTTACTACATCCTAATGATACAAATCCTACTTTCATCTACTACCTCTTTCTGAAACAAGGGACGGTTCTTTTGTTCCATTTTTGGAACGAAAGGAACACACCTATTGCTTTTTTATATAAGTGATGGGTTCCCCTTTTTCATTTTTGGGACAAAAGAACCGTCCCCTTGCTTCACTGTGCCAAAATATTATTCAACCTATTTAATGCCTTAATCAATTTATCATAAGTTTCTCTTGTAATAATATCAGTGTTTCCTTCAGCATATGCTGTTGCAGTGCTTTTCATATCGATTAATTCGAATCTGTTTGTAGCATTTTCGCCATTATCTAGCATATATATTGGTGTGTAATCCACTTTATTTAAGTAAATCTTCCCGTCTTTTCCACTTTTTCGTAACTCTATGTTTAAAACTAGCTCTGTTCTAGCTTCTTCTGAGCTTAAAGTAGACACATATGTACCTATTGAATATGCTATAAATACATTGTCACCATCTGCATTTTGTCTAATTTCCATTGGTTGTACAATTGATGGATGGGCTCCAAGTATCATATCTACATCATTATTAACTAAAAAGTCTGCTATTTTCTTCTGCTCGTCATTTACAGTTTCTGATATTGCATCTCCCCAGTGTATTAATACACAAATATATTCTGCTCCATTTTCTTTTGCATACTCTATATCGGATTTTGCCTGCTCTTCACTATACATATTTATGCAATTCTTTTCTTCTGCTGATTTCTTTGTTTCTTCATCTAAAAAGCATGTATATGTTAAGAATGCAATTTTTGATTTTTTTACTTCTTTTATAATTACCGCATTTGAGGTTTCTAATTTATCACCAAACACAGAAAATCCTAGCTCTTCTAAGTTATCCTTAGTTTCTTGTATTCCAGAAACGCCATTGTCTAAGCTATGGTTATGTGCGATTGTTACTAAATTTACACCAGAATTTTTTACTGCCTTAGCAAATTCTATTGGAGCATTTTCATCATTATACTTATCATTGTCTATAATGCTTGTTTCCATTGTTCCCATTACAATGTCGGCTTCATTAATGTAACCTGATGCTTTTCTAAACATATTTGAAAAATCATAATAATCAGCTTGCTCATTATATGCATCATCTAGCATTGCTTGGCTGCATAATATATCGCCTACAGCAGACATCTGTATAAGCACATCTGATTCTGAAATATTTTGATTTGTTTGAGAAATATTATCATTAATTTGTGAAAAAATTTCTTCTGATTGCTTTTCTATTTCTTCCTTTTGCTTTGCTAATAACTGCCTATCTTGATATTGCTTATATGAATTAATACCTATGCAAATGATAATAATTAGCATTAAAATACTTACTATTATCATGAATGTTTTAAAATTTAACACATCTTTTATACTTTTTATTCTTCTTGTATTTCTTCTGTTTCTAGGCATTTTTTCCTCCATTTTTTCTCTTTTTCTGCATTTTCAAAGATTTAATTTCTTAGTATAACATTTTTTGCAAAATATACCATGCTCCTATTATAGCATAAATTTGAAAACTTGGTCAATTATTTAATTGTCACTTGAATAATTTTACATATTATTATAAAATATATCCAGAAAATTCCAATAATGGTTATAGGTAGGCCACAAACCTAAATTTGAAATAAGGAAGGATGTTAATGAAATATAAAAGAAAGTTATATGATGCTACTAAAATGAGAGACTTTCGAGAATTGGTAAATAGATATTCTACATTGTATTCTGAGCAAATTGCTTTTGAATACAAAGAAACACCTAATTCACAAGAGCATATAAAAATAACATATGCACAGTTTGCTGATGATATAAAGTCTTTAGGTACAGCACTTTTAAATATGGGATTGTCTGAGAAAAAAGTTGCAATTATCGGGCCTAACAGATACGAATGGTGTACAAGTTATTTGGCAATTACAACTTCTAATATGATAGTAGTTCCTTTGGA
>UMIY01036446.1_pt1 | contig 14665 bp, 17 predicted proteins | sample 1965921 | NCBI WGS metagenome assembly UMIY01 (sample SAMEA4836134, study PRJEB28245) | human gut metagenome | biome: gut microbiome; material: fecal sample | place: Denmark | collected 2008
ACGATGCAAACACTTTACATAATGATTTACTCTACATAAAAGTCAAACTCCAGCTCGTAGGCATTCCCGAAATTGTCCTCCACCACCACGATGAAGTTCTGCGCCTCGCTGCATCCCGAAGTGTAGTACAGGCGGAACTTCTCGTTCTCGAGCAGGTAGCGGTCGTTGGGCAGGAACGTAATACCGTTGTCCATCTTCAGCGTACCCTCACCCTCAAACTGGAAATAGCGGATGGTGTAGAGCGCATTGGCATAGTTGCCCTCCTTCTTCATCTCGCAGCGTATCTCCACCGTCTGCCCCTTCGTCACCTTGCCCGGTACGGGCATCGTCTCCACCGTGAACGGATAAGACTGCTGTATGTCCAGCTCGCCATCGCAGGAGGCGAGGAAACACCCCATCAGCCCCACGAACAGGACGGTTGCCATACTCAAAAGTTTCACTCTCAGGGTCTTGTTGTTCTTGTTATTCTTGATGTTCATTGTCATTCTTTGTTTTGATGGTTACTGATTTTCTGTTTGGCCACAAGGTACTCGTTCAAGTCCTTGTAGCCCGAATAGCGTCCGGAATGGTCTGCCACACGCTCACCGAACCGTTTCCGCAAGACTCCCACCGTCCTGCGCCCCGCCTCGTCATGATCGAGGTGGCAGACTATCTCGTGGTAGTTCTCCAAGGCAGGTATTGCCTTGTCCGCATTGGCTACGGAGTTCAGCACAAGGCTGTCCTCCGCATGTCCGATGCCCAGAGCCAGCGCAGATAGCCAATCCATAAATCCCTCGTAGAGGTGGCAGCGAGAGCTTCCATACTTCGTCAGCGTGATGTCCTTCGGCGGTATGCAACCCTTGAAGAAGCGGTTGCGCAGTTCAAATCCACCGCTGCGATTCCCGAAACCGATGGCAAAATACCGCTTGCCGTTGAGCCGGAAATGGACTTCCTTGCAATGCCGCCCAGCAATCGCCGAAGCAACGCCACGTTCCTCCAAATACGAGAGCAATGCCCGATGACTTAACGCCCTTACCTCCACCTCCTCAAAGGCAGGCTTCTTTCCCACGGCTTTATGAGGGCGAGGTTCTGTCTGCGGAAGCGGAACGATGCCCGCTTCCGTGATGAACTTTGCCTGCTCCATGAAGTCGCAACTGTGGACAAACTCGCCTGCCAGCGTGAAGATGTCGCCGCCCTTGCCCAGACCGAAGTCATACCAAAGCTGCTTGTCCACGTTCACACGAAACGAGGGAGTGCGCTCCGTGCGGTAAGGTGCGGCATACCACCATTCATTACCCCTTCTTCGGACAGGCTCATGCCCTAAACGTGCGAGAAAGTCCTCCAGTGGTATCTGCCTCAATGCGTCAATCTCCATGCGCTCCGTCAGTTAATGATGAACTTCACGCCCACGCCGAACTGCGTATGGAAATGCCCTGTGGAGTTGCCCCAGAGACACCTTTCCCTGAGGTTGGCGAGCAGGGCGATACGGTCGGCCACATAAAACTCCACATCGAGTGTCAGCGCACCGCCATAGATGAAGGAATCCTTATCGTGGAGCATCGCCCCGTCATGCAGCACCTTGTCTCCCCAGTTCACCGTCTCATAGCCTGAAAGAGCCGAAGCCCCGGCATAGACAAAGAGCGTTTTCCTTGCGTCCGACAGCACTTTCAGATAGTAGCCGCCCTCCGCCATAAACTGCGCCACGGGTATCTTCTCCTCCTTGTAGGGCTTGTTCTTCAGCAGGTACTCACCACCGAACACCCACTTGTTGCCGCCTTTGGTATAGGTGGAGAGAGCCGTGCCAAGACTGTACCCTCCATCATTGCCGCCGGGATTGAAGCCGTCCACCATGTTCGCCCTCACCTCGATGCCCTGCATCTTCGGGAGACATCGCTGGGCGTGCGCCTGCCCCGTAAACAGGGCAAGCGACGCGAGAATCATAAAAAGAAACTTCTTCATAGGGTCAGCGCACTTGAAGTTCGTTGATGGTATTGGCACGCACCAAATCCTCGTTCTCAATCACGAAGGATTGGTGACGACCACCGTTCTTCTCATTCAGTTCCACCACGAGGCACTTGTCGTCAGGGATGGTGAACTTCGCCATCGTGAACACCGTGCGCTCGCTCTTTTTGCCAGGCACGCAGGTAGCATAATTCTGCGCACGGAGTGGCAGGACAACCTGCTCCTGCACGGCGGTACGCTTCGCCACCTTCTTGTCCACAATCTTCCATGTCACGTAGTCCACATCAAACGGCACGTTGCTCTGGTTCTTGATTTCCGTGTGGAAATACAGCAGTCCGTTGTGCGTGTAGATACCTTTCAGCAGGTACTGTATGCCGAAACGCTTGCAGCCGATGTGCTTCACCTCACGCTTGTTCTGCTTGTGGATGGACTTCATGATAAGTCGCACCAGCATCGGACTCTCGCTGCCCAGTTCCTTCAGGTAAATCTCCTGCGCATTGTTCGGACGGTTCACCGCCTCTCCATCGTGGATGAAGTCGCACATCTCCACGTTGAGCAGCAGCGGCTCCTTGGCATACTTCACGTGTAGGCTCGGTAAGAAGCGCCTTGCCGCCTTTCGGCGGTAGGTTTCCTCCAACCTGCCCCCAAACCGTACTTGCAAGTCTCCCTGCATACGGCTTTCCACTGGTAACGTCGGTCTATTTGCCATGATTATGAATTTTCTTATTACAACATTTGCAAACCACCAGAGTCTTTCTCCATTTCTTTAGCATCAGTTTATTCCACTCCGTGTTGGGTTCCAACTCTGTGAGTTTCCTTACCTGATACATCACGGTATCGACATTTGTAGCACCACATAGCTCGCATTTGCGCTCTATAAGCCTCTCTGCGAGAGTTGGATATGGTGTTACGAATAAGTTCGGCAGATTGTCGCAAGCCGCGTCTTTGCTTGGCTGTTGCCTTGCAAAGCCATCGTTATAGAACATCCTGTATTTTGTCTCGCCTCCTTTGCCAATGTATGGGATGGCAATATCGCGACCTTGCTTATAACGCGTTACTATTTTCTTCGAGGAAGAATTTAGTTTCATTGCTAACGTCTTATAGAAGCTATATCGCATGATATACCCAAACTTACTGCCAGAGTAAGAGATGTTGTTGGCTATTCTATAGTACTGATAGAATCCTCTAATCTCCGTGGTGTAACGGGCACATATATCCTCTGGTTTCTCCTTTGACATGTATGTCCTTGGTGTCGCCCACCAAGTTTCCTTCCCATTAATGGTTCGGAGTTCCATCGCTTTCATCGAAAGGAGTTTCTTCTGAACTGTTTCCAGTGGAAGTTTTAGGATTATGCTGCCACAGAACGCACGTTTCACCCACCCATTTGCATTTCGCTTGGTGGCTTCTGATTTTCGGACGATGATTTCATATCCAAGAAATTTTGCAGCATCGTGCGCATTAGTGATAAGCGTCTTTTCTGCCGAGAGTTCAAGTTTCAGCTTGTCTTTCATAAACGCAGTAAAATCTTCTTTCATTTTTTCGCAGTCTGCCTTGCTTCCAATTACCCCTATAAGAAAATCATCTGCATATCTCACATATTTCAATCTCCTGTACTTGTCATCCATGTCCATAGAGGCAGGGAATTTTCGCATTTCCTTCTGTACGTCCATTATCTGGGCAAGAAGCACTGCTTTCTCTTCCTCATTCTCTATGGCACGGAGTTTCTTGCGCAATCTGATTGCCTTTTTGGTGAATTTTGTGTATTGCGGATTATACCGTCTTCTTTTTCCCATGTCGAAGTTTTGTGCATATTCACTCATGTACTTGTCGAACCTGTCGAGGTAGATATTAGCCAATATGGGGCTTATGATACCTCCCTGCGGCGTACCCGAATAAGTATTGTGGAATGCAAAGTCCTCCACATAGCCGGCCTTGAGGAATTTCCATATCAGCCGCAGAAAGCGTTCGTCTGATATGCGCTCTCGAAGGATGCCTATCAGGACTTGGTGGTCTATGTTGTCGAAGAAGCCTTTTATATCCCCTTCTATAAACCATTTCGCACCTGTGAACTGATGCTGAATATATGTCAGCGCAGTATGGCAGCTCCTTCTGGGTCGAAAACCATGAGAGGTGTTTTCAAACTGCCCCTCGTAGATGGCTTCAAGCACCATGTGAACCACTTCCTGCACCAACTTGTCCTCGACGGAGGGTATGCCCAACGGTCTTTTCTTACCGTGTTTCTTGGGTATATACACCCTTCTGGACGGTGTGGGATGATAGCTCTCGTCTTTCAGACTTACTATCAGTTTGCCTATTCTCTCGATGCTCATCTGGTCTATAGTCTGACCGTCGGAGCCAGGTGTCATGTTGCCTGGGTTTGCGTATATACGCTGATAGGCTACATAGAACATCTGCTCGTTGAACAGGATACGGTATAACCGTTCGTACTTGTAATGTATATCATTACTATGTGCAAATAGACTTTTTAATATAGTCTCTGGATTTCTCATACGTCTCTCACGTTATCGTTTGACAATATTAAGTTACACAGCTGCTCCCCTTCGCCATGTGTGTGGCTTTCCCACACTCGGACTACTACGGGAGCTCCGTTGTCATGCGGGGTTTTCAGGAACTATTCCCATAGCCTTTCGGCTTCCCCGTTTAGACAATCCCCGTTTAGCTGGCTTAGTAACGTGGCATGTCAGATTGTCGGATGCGATATACACCCATATCCGCTTTATGGCGGTCATGTCGCAGTAAATTCCATTGCCCAATCATCCGCTTCAACTAATGATAGGTACTGCGATACAACGTATATAACTGCCTTCCGTTGTAACTACTACATAAGTCATAAGGCTATCGTTCAACCAATCAGGCTTCATCCTCATATCTGACGTTTCCCGTTGCAATTCAGTCGCTGCCTTGGCAGTTGGCAGACTTATCGCTTTGCCGACATGCTTTACTCCCCGTCTGGTTTCCCTTTCGGATAAGTCGGTTCGGGATAGGCTTGTTTGTTGGAATACTAACCTAATCTCTTGCCAAAGAGATATTTACTAAGCAGCCACTACGGGCGCACTGAACGTGTAAAAGCTGCCGTCCTCCGTGATGACGCTCATGTTCGTCTCGTTCTTGAAGTTCTTCACGGTCGCCTTCACACGGATCACGTTCTCCGCACCGTCCGCCTTGCCCGCTATCAGGTTGGGCGAGCCCAAATCCACATAGCGCACCTCTGCCGGAAAGATGATGTGTACGGTCTTGTCGTATGTCACCTCTAGCCCATGGGGAGGAATCATGCGGTCGAAGGTCAGTTTCTTCGTCAGCCCGTGATACAGGTCGCCATCCGCCTCCTTCTGCGGATAGACCTCCTTGGTCAGGGTCGGCTGTTCTTCACTCCCGTTACTTTCCTTCACGGACTTGTTCTCCTGCGCATTGGCAGTTACGATGCCCATCGCGAGGGCAAAATACATGATTGTTCTTTTCATTCTTACTTTGGATTTTAGTGGTGAATAAAAATTGAGGTGTTGTTTATTATGTTTTCAATCTCTGTCCTGATACAGCATCACCTTGTAACCTGCCTTCAGATGCACCTTCACGGTACGCATCTTCTTGGCGATATACTGGCTTGTGCCCTGTATCAGTCCCTTACCGAGGTCGGAGGCTAACTGCGCCCCCGCATTGGTGGAGATGTTGATGCTACTGCCGAGCGAGCCGCCCATGTTGGCGGCAACCTCACGCACTGCGTCCATCTCCATCGAGCCGGGGATGAAGATGCCCTGCTGCCCGTCCGTGTCATAAACCAAAAGCTCCACAGGTACGATGGTACCCTCATGCTCAATCGAGGTGATTTCAATGTCGAGGCGTTCGCCCTGCACACGTGCCGCACCTACCACCACGGCATTACGGGGGATAATCCGTTCCGCCACGGCCATCGGCTCCAGCAGGCGCAGCTTCACCGCCTGTCCGTCCGTCACGCTCTGCGCTCCATAGATGCACGCCGATATGGTGTTCTTGTCCGACACCCCGACCTTGCCCACAGCGGTGTTGAAACCATAATTTCGCTCCTGCGCCTGGGCTGCGATGAACTCCCCATTGCTCATCGGCTGTCCGAGAGCGGACACCACCTGCTTCGTCACCTGTTTCACGGGACTGACGGTGTGCTTCCCGGCTTTGCCCACTGTTGCAGGCATTGCCTCCTGTTTGGGTTGTCCGCCATTCTGACCGCCCATATACTTCGCCGCCAGTTCGTAGGACTTCTCCATGAGAGCCACTTGGTCGTCCATATCAGATGCCCTGCCTTTCTCGCTTTCAAGTTCCGATTCCAGCGAGGCGATGCGCTCCAGAAGTTCCTCCATATCCGCATTTTCCTCCTTAGGCTGTTCATAGAAACTGCCAAGCGTGGTATTCAGGTCACGGTAGGCGGAGGCAGACGAGCGGATGCTTTGAGGTGTTGCGGGCTCGCTCTTTTCCGCACTGTCATTGGCTGTCAGACTGAAATCCGCAGCGGATTCGTTTCCCGCTACTTCACGGTCGAACATATCTCCCAGCTCCATCATCGAGCGGTTGCGGTTTTCCTTGCGTTCCTCCATCGCTCCCTGCTCATAGGCTTTCGCCTTGTCGCCGATAATCTGCCTGTCCGCCTTGTCGGCATCCGGCATCTCCATGTTGTAGCCATCCATACCAGGCTCTTTTGTTTCGTCAGACGATGGGGCGAAAATCAGCCACATCGCACCGAGGAACACCAGCACCATGGCAGGCAGCACAATCATCTTCTGCCGTCTCAGCCGTTCCGCCTCCGTGAGCGGTGTACGCTCCTGCTTGGGTTTTTCCTTGTCGTTTCCCTTGTCGGGAGCGGTCTTGTTGGCTTCGCCTTCCTCCTTCGCGCCTCGGCCATTCAAGCAAGCTTGATGGCTCTCGGCTTGGCGTCGGTTCTGTACTTCAATCTTCGTCTGTTCCATATAAATAATTAGGTGTTGAATGATTACTAACAGTGGGCTTGATGGACAGTTCCACCTGCCCAGCATGGTCTATCTCCATCTTTCGGCTTTCGTCTCTGCCAATGTCATAGACGGCCTTGCCGAAAGTGTAGAGGGCAAGCACCGCAAAGACGGCGAGCATTCCCAATATGATGCGTCTCTTCGTCCGCTGTGGCAGACCCTCCAACCGGTCCTTGGCCAGCTCCGTCATCTGCTTTCTTTTATCGCGGAGACTCCAGAAGAGCCTCCATGCCGATTTCCTGATTCTATTTTCCTTCATGCCCGTCATCGTTTGATTGTCTGTAAGTCCTTGTTCTCAATGATGGTGAACCCCTCGATAGTGAATCCGTTGGGATTGTCGTCCGAGCGTGAGGCGTTCAGCAGCCGGCACGTCGTCACGAGGCTGCGCTCCGTGATGTTGCTCTGCCGGATAATCTGCTGCCGTGCGTAGGTGGTGGCACGGTACGGATAGCCGTTGAAGTCACACACCACGCTGTCCACCTTCAGCACCTGATTGATGTTACCTGCGATGATGCGGTTGTAATAACCCTTTTCCGCAAAGTCCGAATAGTAGTTGTACACGCTGCGGTCGGCCAACAGCAGTGCACGCTTCACGTTGTGCTCAATCGCGCTCTTCTCCGGCGAGAGCGTGAAGAACAGCTCATGGAAGCGGCGTACGTGCTCCCTCGCCTCCGCCGGACGGTTCTGCGACAGGTCCTGCGAGAGGGCCAGCATCAGCGACTTGCCGTTGTCCAGCACATATATCTTCTCCCGCTGCTTCTCCGCAAAGCGGTAGGAACTCCACACGCTCCACACAGTCACCACGGCACACAAGGCGAGGAACACCATGCTGAACAGGCGAATCTGCCTGAACGAGGTCTCGATGTTCTTTAATGACTTAAATTCCATTTTCTTGTTTTCTCCTTGTTTTGATGTAACACATACTTTTCTTTATCTCAGCAGTTTCCCGACACGTCCGGCCACATTGCCAGCGGTGGCACCCGCCACGCTGCCAGCGAAGCCGCCAGCCTTGCCAGCCGTCTGGTTCACGTTGCGCCCGTAGTTGCCCATGCCCCCGGCCTGGATAATCCAGCCCGACACGGTGGGGATGGTGAAGTAGCCGATGATGCCGATGATCATGAACACGATATACACCCCATCGCTCGAATCCAGCGAGAAGTTCGGGTCGGCCTGCATCCGCTCGATGTCGCTCTGCAGCATCAGCACCTGTATCTTGGCCAGTATCGTGCTGAACATGTCCGACACGGGCAGCCACAGATACACCTGTACATAGCGGCATATCCACTGCGTCAGCGTGCTCTGGAAGCCGTCCCACACCGAGATGGCGAAGGCTATCGGTCCCAGTATCGACAGCACCACGAGGAAGAACGTCCTCAGCGTGTCTATCACGAGGGCAGCGGCCTGAAACAGCAGCTCCAGCAACTCACGGAAGAAGTCGCGCACGCCCTTCTTCATCTGGTACATGCTCCGCTCGATGTACATCCCCGCCATGGTGACAAGGTCATCGGGCGACCACCCCAATTCCTCCAGTTGCTTGTCGAACTCCTCGTTCGACACCAAGTAGGCCGTCTCCGGGTTGCGTTTCATCGCCTCATATTCCAGCTTGTCCTTCTGCTCCCGGTACTCGTTCATGTCCAGCGTCTCCGTCTCCAGCATCTTGGCCGTACCCTGTACAATCGGCGAGAGCACTCCACTGAGTGTGCCCAGCACCACCGTTGGGAAGAACATGATGCACAGTCCTATGGCAAACGGACGAAGCATCGGGAACACGTCTATCGGTTCGGCACGCGCCAGCGACTGCCAAACCCGGTAGGCCACATAGAAGAGCGCACCCAGTCCGGCGATGCCTTTCGCCACGCCCGCCATATCCTCGCACAGCGGCATCATCTCGTCGTAGAGCGACCGCAGTATCTGGTGAAGGTTCTCGAAGTCCATAGGCTACCAGTATCTTTCGTTGGCACTGCCGTAGAGTCCCATCACGCGGTCGAGGTCATTCTTCTTCTTTGCCCGCAGGTAGCTCACGCTGATGTTCTTGTTGGTGTAGTAGCTCACGAGGTTGCGGTACCGCTTCATCTTCTGATAACAGCCCTCCACCACGTCCATACGGTCCTTGTCCGTCATGGAGAGCGTGGTGATGTTCACCACGTTCTTCAGCTCCGTCAGCACGTCGTTACTCTCCTCCAGCAGTTTGGTGTAGCCGAAGGCGATGGCTGACAGTTCCTCCACCGTGAAATTCTCGTCGTGCATCATCTTCTGGAAGCTGTTCATGTAGATGTCCGTGATGTCGCCCACCATCAGGATGGTCTGCTGCACCTTGCGGGCATCCTTGACGAGGTTGTTCACCGATTTCAGGGCATCGTAATACTTCTTACCCTGCTCATAGATTTTCACTGTCTCCTGAAAGTTCTTGGCCATGTGGGTCGCCGTGGTCGATGTGTGCGCCACGTTCTTGGAGGTGTTCACGATACTTTGCGCGATATTGGACGGGTCTATGACCGTCCACTGTGCGCTTGCCTTGCCCGCAAGGAACAGACAAAAGCATGTTGTCAGAATCTTTGTTTTCATTCTCATTCTTACAATTTTGGTGTTACAGATTGTCTTTACTGGGACAAATTGTCCTTAGTCGCTTTAACTCTTACATAGTCCCCGTTGGGCGAGAAGGTCAGCACGTCCGTCTCCTCGTTGTAGGCCACGTCGATGCGGAATCCCGTGTTCATGAAGAGGTTGCCGTTTTCCATCTGCAGGAGGTAAGTCTGCGGTTTCAGCTCGCGTCCCAGCCCCTTGCGCTTGAACACTGTCACCTTGTATGCCTTGCCCTCCTTGTAGATGAGCACGTCAGGCTTGCCCTCCACGCTCTCCCAGTTGCCGCAGAGGGCGGGACGGTCGTCCCTCGCCGCCTCACTGCACGACTGCATTGCCATACTCGCCATTCCCAGCACGATGCCGCAAAGGAGCAGCATCTGTCTGCTTGATGTCTTGAATCTTCTTCCCATGTTCTGAATCATTGTTGAATGTGATAAAATCTGGTTGTGATAAATGTCATGTCTTGCTACTCCTTCTTTTCTCCGCCAGCTGCCGGATGGCGGCTTCGATGTCACCGCCCAGTTGCTCCGCCAGCCGATATACCTCCACCTTCTCCGTTTCCTCGGTGGTGTAGGCGAGGTATTCCTCTGCGCTCACCTCGGTGGCATAGACCGCCGACTGCGTGCCGCCCAGTCCGATCCATACCTCCTTGTAGAGCCGTGACGGGTTGTTGGCCATGTTGATGGAGAGAATCTGAGACTTCTCCTTCTCCGTCAGACCGAGCAACGCCTGTATCTGGTCGAACTTGTTCATGTACTTCCGCTGGTCGAGGAGTATCTTGCAGTCGGAGTTGTTGATGATGCTCTCCTTCACCACGGGCGAGGAGATGATGTCGTCCACCTCCTGTGTCACCACGATGGCCTCGCCGTAATATTTGCGCACGGTCTTGTACATGTATCTCAGGTATTCCGCCATGTTCGCCGACGACAACGCCTTCCATGCCTCCTCCACAATCAGCTGCTTGCGCACGCCCTTCAGACGGCGCATCTTGTTGATGAAAGCCTCCATGATGATGATGGTCACCACGGGGAACAGCTCACGGTTCTCTTTGATGCTGTCAATCTCGAAGACGATGAACCGCTTGCCGAGAAGGTCGATGTTCTCCGTGGAGTTGAGCAGGAAGTCGTAGCGTCCGCCCCGGTAATACTGCCGCATGGTGGTGAGCATGTTGTCGATATTGAAGTCCGACTTCTCCACCTTTATCTCACGATCCGCCAGCTCGCGGCGGTAGTCGTCGCGCATGTACTCGTAAAAGGTGTTGAACGAGGGCGTGATGCTCCGGTCTTCCCTGATGCGCTCAATGTAGGCATTCACCGCACTGCCCAGCTCGCCGCTCTCCGTCTTCGTCACCTTGTCGTCCTCCGATTTCCAGAGCGTCAGCAGCAGCGTCTTGATGCTGTCCTTCTTCTCCACGTCGAACACATAGTCGTCGGTGTAGAACGGGTTGAACGAGATAGGCTTTTCCTCCGTGTAGGTGAAATACACGCCGTCCTCGCCGTGCGTCTTGCGCCGTATCATCTCGCACAGCCCCTGGTAGGAGTTTCCCGTATCCACCAGCACCACGTGCGTGCCCTGCTCGTAGTACTGGCGCACGAGGTGGTTCATGAAGAACGACTTTCCGCTGCCCGACGGGCCCAGCACGAACTTGTTGCGGTTGGTGGTGATGCCCCGCTTCATGGGCAAGTCGCTGATGTCGAGGTGCAGGGGCTTGCCCGTGAGCCTGTCCACCATCTTGATGCCGAAGGGCGAGAGCGAACTGCGGTAGTTGGTTTCCTCCGTGAAGAGGCACACCGCCTGTTCGGTGAAGGTGTAGAACGACTCCTCCGCAGGAAAGTCCGCCGCGTTGCCGGGCATCGCCGCCCAGTAGAGCGTGGGGCAGTCGATGGTGTTGTGGCGTGGCATGCACTCCATGCTTGCCAGCTGACTGCCCACATCGTTCTTGATGTGGCGCAACTCCTCCGCATCGTCGCTCCATGCCATGACGTTGAAATGCGCTCTCACCGAGGTCAGCCCGTAGGAATGTGCCTCGTTCAGGTATTGCTCTATCCACTCGCGGTTGATGCTGTTGCTCCTCGAATAGCGGGAAAGCGACAGCATATTCCTTGCGGATTTCTCGAACTTCTGCAGGTTCTCCTCGCTGTTGTCCAGAATCACATACTGGTTGTAGATGTGGTTGCAGGGCAGCAGCAGTCCCACGGGACTGGCGAAGGAGAGGCGGCAGTCCGAGCGGTCGGTGGAGAGTTTCTCGTACCTGACATCGGTGGAAACTTTTCCGGGCAGGTCTTCCGCATCGGAAAGGGTGTGCAGGCACAGGCGGTTGTCGCCGATGCGCATCTCCCTTGCCGAGAGGTCGATGTCCTGCAGTGTCCTGTCGCCTTCGGGCATGAGGGAGAAGTAACGCTCTATGAGTCCGGCCTTGTCTTCCGTACCGACAAGCTCATCGGTGGTGAGGCGGCGCAGTCTGATGAAGCCGCTGTCGTTCATGATGCGGGCGAACTGTTCCGTAGCCTCCATGAATTTCTCCGCCGTCTCCCTGTCCAGTTCCTTGGGGATGATATGCCCACGGCACAGCGTGCTGAAGTTGCTCTGCATACGGTTGCGCTCCTTCGTGGTCTTCGTCAGGAAGAGGTAGCAGGTGTGCTTCAGGTAGGGCCGCTCGTTGAAGTGACGCTCAAACGAACGGCTCAGAAAACTCATGTCATCTTTGTGCAACTCTGGCTTGTACTGCTCCTTGATGAACCAGTCCTGCTTGTGGACGATGGAGTAGTCGGGCAGCACCTTGATGGCCTTGCACCAGCAGCCGTGTATGGCCTCGTATTCCGCACCCGTCACGGTATAGAGTTCCGGCAGTTCCACCTCGTAGGCGACCGTGAGGTCGGCATCCTTCGAGACGATGCAGCCGTGCTCCACTGCCAGCAGTGGGAACTTGTTTTCCAGTGTCGTCATTTTGGATGTATTTCTCATTTCGTTTCTTCCTTTCGTTGTCGTTTGAATAATCGGGCTATCCGCCGTCGGTTGATAAGGTATCGGGGGTGGCTGCGTGCTGCTCCCAGCTTCATCAGTCCGTGCTCGCCGTACCGGGCGTTCAGCGCGAAGGTCTGCCATACGAGGATGGACGACGATGCCGCACCGAAGCCGATACATATCCACTGGCCGATGCCGACCATGTAGAGGATGACGAAGAGGATGAAGAGGGTGAGCAGACCTCCACAGAATATGAAGAGGTACTGCGCCTTCAGGCCCTTAAACTCAACCGGACGGCCGATGCCCTTGTTGATGGGGTATTCAGCCATACATTATTATATTATAGGAAGAACGAGCGCAGAATGGTGGCTGCCACGATGAGGAAGATACATGCTCCGAACCAGCTTGCGGCGGTCTTGGAGGTGTCGGGGTCGCCCGACGAGAACTTGCCATAGACCTTCACGCCGCCGATGAGTCCGACCACTGCGCCGATGGCGTAGATGAGTTTCGTGCCTGGGTCGAAATACGAGGTGACCATGGAGGTGGCTTCGTTGATGCCTGCCAGTCCGTTGCCCTGTGCGAATGCGGTTGCGCTTGCAGCGATGAGGAGTGCTGCCGAGAGGATTGTTCTGATACTGTTGTTCTTGTTCATATTGATGTTCTGTTTTGTGCCCTCGAAGGGTGGATAGTCCTTGTCGGGCGGGTTGATAATGATTTACTTTATTCGGATATAGTGGTGTCGCCCTTTTGTTTCTACGGACTTAGGCTGTCCGTTTGCGGGCTTGCTGTACCTTGTACTGCCGTGCCGCTTTGCTATCATATTACTATCTGCTCATTCCTTCTCATTTATATTGTTATACATAGTCCCGGATGTTGAAATCCTCCAGTTTGTCGGGGATGACGAACGGTTTCCTTGCCTGTTTCACGGCATTGCCGATACTATCCACGTAAGCCGTGATGGCACTTGCCAGCCGTTCCGCTAAAACCTCATCCGTCATGATGCTCGTAATCTTCTCGAACAACTCCGTACCGTCCAGTTCAGTCATGACCTCTCCGGCCTTTGTCAGTTCCTGTTGGGTCGGCTCGTCTTTCTTGATGGTCTGTACGGCATCGGCTATCTCGTCGAAACTGCATCCCGAAGCATGGGGCTTGTATTCCTCCTCCAGTTCTTCCTCAGAATATCCAAGTTCATCCGGTGTCAGGCTGCTGAACGTTTCATCCAGTTTTTCTGCCGGAACTTGGGCGGACTGATTGCCTTTTTCCTGATTTCCGACATCAAAGGTAGTGTCGTTTTCTGATATGGCATCGCCTTTTTCAGAAGTGGAATCCTTTGGCACAGGGGTGGCAGCGGTTGACTTCGCGACACTCATCTTGAACTTGCTTTTGCCGATAACATCGGGGATTTCCTTACTGATTTCCGTCTCTTCTTTTTGTGGGGAAGGCGGATTGCCTGCCATCGACTTCCACAGCTCGGAGATACCGCACAAGAATCGGACAAGTTTGGTTTCCTTGATCTGCTCTTGCAGCAACAGGAGTATGAACCATACGTTGCAGAGAAGCGACACGGTCAGAATGATTCCTTTCAGTTCCATCTTCAAAACAGTTTGGCATTCTGGATACTCTGGTAGTAAGCCTCCTGCAGTTCATTCTGGTATTGGCGCAGGTGCTCATTCAGCACGTTGTCGATGTAACGTCCAAGGGTGATTCCGTTACCCATGTATCTGATAATGTTGGCATACTTGTCGTGTGTCTCCTTGTCGATATAGACACATTGGCGCACTTTAATTTCCGATGCCTCCATAAAGGCGGACAAGGGTTTGCGCATTGTTCTTTGTTTTCCTGCTTGCAGGTTGTCAGCATTGCCGTTGTTCTTCTGATTCTTCTTCATGATTTCTTGTTTTTGAAATGTTGATAAAATGTGATTGCTGTCTCAATTATAATTTCTCGATTTCTGGACAAACGATGCCTCGGCTCTTGAACTCGTTTCCGATAGTCTCCTTGTATTGAGCAAGATGTTCGCGGAGGATGCCATCCACGCAGAAACAATCCGTCCCATCGTTTGATGACTGGGGAGCGTGTTCTGCAAGCATATCGTAGGCTTCCGAACTGACATATACCAGTTTCACACCGCTCTCCTCAATCTTTCGGTCTATCTCCTTGCCGTAAAGGGCACAGTGGTTGGC
>UMIY01003363.1_pt1 | contig 14600 bp, 9 predicted proteins | sample 1965921 | NCBI WGS metagenome assembly UMIY01 (sample SAMEA4836134, study PRJEB28245) | human gut metagenome | biome: gut microbiome; material: fecal sample | place: Denmark | collected 2008
GCCGCCCTCAGCCTCGGCCGGGGCCTCGGTCGCCGCCGGGCTCGCCTCGGGCGCGGGGCTCTCGACCTCGGCCGCGTCGCCCGCGGGCTGCTCATAGCTCACGGAGGTGTTCTCCGCGTCGGTGACGACGACCCAGACGTCCTTGCCGCTCTCCACGGAGAGGTCGGTGGTCTGCACGCCGCCCTCGTTGGCGTTGATGATGACGGAGTTTATCCAGCCCGGGGCCTCGAGGGCGTACCAGCCGTCGGCCTCGGTCATGGCCTCGCCGGGCCAGGCGGCGAAGGCGTTGGTGCCGTCAGGCGCGCTCCAGGCCCAGAGGCAGGGGGCCTCCCAGTCGGCGGGCACCTGGGCGTAGACGGTTATGTTCTCCACCCCGGCGGTCTCCGGGTCCTCGTAGGCGAGCTCGTAGCTCAAATCGTCGTAGACGGTTATCCAGAGCTCCTTGGGCTCGATGGTGACGTCCTCGGTCTGCACCGCGCCCTCGTTGCCGCTGACGATGATGCTGTTGACCCAGTTGGGCACGCGGGCGGTGAACCAGCCGTTCTCGTTCTCCGTCATGGCCTTGCCGGGCCAGGTGTCAAAGGCGTTGGTGCCGTCCGGGTCGAGCCAGGCCCAGAGGTTGACGGTCTTCCACTCCAGCGGGACATAGGCGTGGACGGTTATCTTCTCGACGTACTCGGGGATGTCGGCGTCCACCTGCGCGTCATAGCTGACGGCCGCCGTGTTGTCGTCCGCCACGGTTATCCAGGCGGCCTTGCCCGCCTCGACCACCACGCCCTCGGTCTGCACCGCGCCGGCGTTGGCGTTGACGATTATGTTCTGGACGAAGCTGGGGACGTAGCAGTAGTCCCAGCCGGTGTCGCCGAGGGGATCGGCCTCCTCGCCCGGCCAGGCGGCAAAGGCGTTGGTGCCGTCGTCGGCCCAGGCCCAGAGGCAGGGCGCCTCCCAGCCCTCGGGCACGCTGATGCAGACGGGGACCATCTCCTCCCCCTCCGCCAGCGCCGCCGTGCCCAGCGAGAACAGGCAGACGAGCGCCACAAGGATAGCAAACAGCTTTTTCATTTCTTGACCTCCGTTTTCACATTTTAACGCGGGAAATTCGAACCTTGGTGAAATAGTATCACCCGCAAAGTCAAAGCGTCAACGAAGATTTGAGAAACTGCTTTCTCGCGCGCATCCGCGATATTTCACAAGTTTTCTTGTGCTTATTTGTGGTATATGCCCTGCAATTCCCGGCAGCTTTTGAAGATATGGCACAAGCCCCGCGCCGCCGCCGAAAGGCGCCCGAGAAATCGCTTTCGCAACTTCCCGGCCCGAACGGCGTCCGGCAAAGAAAAAACCGGAGCCCCTGGCTCCGGTTTTGAGCGCTTTATGAAAATCTGTGCGCCCCCGTGCCGCTCGGGCGGCGGCGGTGGACTTCAAAGACAAAGTGCCGGTCCAGCCAATTGCCGATGACGCCGATGACCTTTCCCATGGTCAGCGCTGACAGCACGGTGCCTATGCCTATGCCCTTCACCTGGCCCAGGAAGAGATAGGTCATCCCGGCGGTGACCACAAGGCAGATGGCGTCGAAGGAGATCTTGATCTTCGGGTAGCTCAGCCCCGTTATCTGCGAGAGCTCCCGCGGGAAGAGGTCAGTGGGGATTATCGGCAGCCGGCAGTGGTTGGAGAGGGCGATGCCGAGGCTTATCAGCAGATAGCTGACCACAAAATACACCACGCGCCAGCCCAGCTGGGCGGGCAGCACGTCAATCCAGAGCTCGTGCACGTCCAGCAGCTCGCTGAACACAAAGCCGACGGCAAAGCTGAGCAGATACGGCAGCACGAACCGCCGCCGCAGTATCATCAGCGTCAGCACCAGCACCGCCTGAAACAGATAGGTCCAGGTGCCCAGGGAAAAGAACGTCAGCACCTCGGAAAAGGCGTAGGGCACGCCGGAGATCGTGGAGACCCCCGCCCCCGAGTACAGCATCAGCACCACGCTGAAGGAGTTTATCACCACCGCAACGGCCAGCGCCAGCTCGCCGCGGAAGGGCTTTCGCGTTATCTCTTTGTGTTCCACAGGTCTGCCTCCATGAGTCTTGATGATTTAGTTCACTATTGTAGGCCCCTGAGAACTATATGTAAAATTCATAATTTCCATCGGACAATAGATTTAGTTTATCCATTCCCCGTAAATGGTCAAAAACAACCCGCCGCAGTGGTCACAACGCCCGCGGCGGGCTGGTACGGGTAGTGGGACTTGAACCCACACGAATCGCTTCACTGGAACCTAAATCCAGCGCGTCTGCCAATTCCGCCATACCCGCGTACTGTGTTATCTTACTACGCCGGGGGCACTGCTGTCAACTTGCGCTATTGACATCTTTCGCGTGGAATTGTATCATTTCCATGCGATTTATTTGTTTGGGGGCTTGTTTATGCTTGGCGTGCTGGCGAATTCCGGGGCCGTGCTGGTCGGCGGGGTCATCGGCGGCGTGGATGTTGCCGACACCGTCCGTGGTGATGAGCATCTTGATCTTGCCCATGCCGGAGGGCTCCGGCGCCTTGCCTAGCAGGCCGGTGCGGGCCAGCTTGTTATAGTCTACTGGCAGCTCCCGCGCGATGAAGTCCGCCTTCTCCTGCGAAAGCTGTAATACCACCTCATACGGTGTGAAGCGCTCCGAGGCGATGGACGCCAGGAGGTGCACGAGTTCCTGCTTATGCATATGTTATCCATGCCTCACAGTTTAAAATAGCCGGGGCAGTCGGCGACGAGGGCGGAGTCTTAGATGTCCACGGCACAACCGCTCAGGATCAGGTAATATGCGCTGGGGAGGCCGCTCGGGCTGGCATCGATGTTGGCGACGCTCTTGTCGTCGGCGGGTAATCACGCCCTTCTCAAAGGCCCCGTCGGAGACGAAACGCTTGATCTCGTGTATGGTGGCGTGTGCGTCGTAGTTGGAGCGGTTGCACTCAAACTTGCAGGGATGCGTGCAATTGCGGCCGCAGGCCGGGGTGAAGGGTTTGCCGCGCTGGATAAGCCGGTAGGCGCCTTGTGCCTCCCTGCGGCCAACGCACTTCGAGGGGGACGCTTTGGAAACACTGGTCACGATTTTCATGCTGTACTCTCCTTACATGTGCACGTGGAGGTGGCAGCCGTTACTGGGATCATCTACGTGGAACATAGCAAACTACCTCCCGTTCATCGTCCCGCGCGGGTTCAGGCTCGCCAGCCACAACTATGGTGTCCGCGAGGAGTTGGGCTGCCTCCTCAAGTAGTCGCTCTGTGGTACGAAAAGTCCCCACGGATCCTTGCGGTCCGCGGGGCTTTTTCGTTTCCTTTAAGCACCCTTGCGAAAAGTGTATTAGACTTTCTCAGAGTAATTTTTTAAAATCGGGCTAAGATCAATGTAGACGTATCAGAACGGCAAAAGTAGCTATTCAATGATAGCAAGCGTCTTGGTTTCTGAGGGCACCGGCATAGTCGTGGCCGCGGGCAACGACATCACCTGGTTTAAGGTTGACGACATTAGGGCCATTACATATAGTATTTTCTTGGCCCGCGTAACACACAAATTTAGAAGACCCTGCTGATAGTCTATTTTATTTCTACAAGCGAGTATCCCACTTACCGCAAAACGGATCCACGGGGTTTCTGCCTATGAACCTGTCTTTTCCTGTAAGTTTATCCAGCAAAGACTCTAGCACGGCGTCAGTGGAACAATACGCGTTTATGTAGGTTTTGACTCGCGGCACATCTATTAAATGGTAAGGATTTTCAACAGATATGAATACTATTGGCTTTTCATGAATGTACACTGGGCAGTTGGCACCCATTGGCTGCATCCATTCTATCCTAACTGTAGTTTGGTTGCTTTTCGTAGAATAGTTCGCAAGATATAAGCATAGATCATAATTGTCCAAGATCTCAGTTGTAGGGCTGATGTGACCTTCCATGTTAGCCTTATCGACCTGATATATATCAACCTTAAATCCCCGAGCAATCAGTGCCTGCCTGAATTGTTCGCATGCGCCGCCACGGACAGAATAACCAAATGCAGCGGTTTCCGCTTCTAGTGGATAGTAAAGTATTCTTGGATATTTCTCGGGAGTGATGGGAAGCACTCCCGGCTCCTCTTTTACAAGCGTTATTGCCTCATCCGCACACTTACGGGCCAATGTCCGGTTGTTGGATTTGAGCAAAGCATGTTCTGCCTTCTGAACAGAGAATTCTCGTACACCCCTGTGTAGGCCCAAACTTGCTTTCAGGCCGAGTATTCGCATGACTGCTTCATTTAATCTGCGCTTAGAAAGGATGCCATCCCTATATCCTTGCTTCATGAACTTAACATCCTCAGCCTCATTTCGTGTAAAGAGGAACATGTCATTCCCAGCCTCAATGGCATATGGGACAGCCCGCTTTCTTGGCATGGCAACGGTGAATCCAACCATTGTTGTGGCATCGGTACATATCAGCCCGTTGAAGCCCAGTCTGCCTCGAAGCAAACCCTGAAGTAAGTTTCTCGACAGGGATGCCGGCAGAATGTCTTCATCCCTTATGCTAGGATTGAAATGCCTCTCATAAGCTGGCTGCATTATGTGGCCCACCATAATAGTTTTAACGCCGCTCCCTATACACTTCTCATATACTTGTCCGTAAGATCTGTCCCACTCTTCCACACTCTTGTCGTTTATGGTGGTTACCAGATGCTGGTCTCTTTCATCACAACCGTCTCCGGGAAAGTGTTTGGCGGATGCCGCAATACCATAAGCCTGTATTGTTTTAATGTATTCAGCCCCAAGAAGCCCAACAAGGTTGGGATCAGAGCCGAATGTTCTAGTATTGGTAATTGGGTTACGGAAATTATTATCTATGTCAACAATTGGGGCAAAGGCCCAGTTGCAGCCAAGCTCACAGGCTTCCTGAGCGCATATGTCCGCCAGAATTTTTCCATTAGAAACTCGTCCAGTTGCGGCTATTTCAAGCGGCGAGGCATATAGAGTGCCCTCTTCCGCAATACCTGAGCCACCCTTCTCCAAATTGGCAGCGATAAGCAAAGGTATTTCTGATTCTCTTTGGGCCATATTGGTGTATTCAACTGCGCTCCTTGCAGGAGCCGGTCTGTACATTAGGGCGCCTGGACGTAGATGGCTTAAGGTGTTTCTCCAGTTTTCCCGAGTGAAGTCAAGTACGGAAATGCAGAAAAGCTGTTCCAATTTTTCATCATCACTCATTCTGCCCATAGTGTTGGTCACCCAATCAATTGCCTCTTTATCAAGACAAAACGGAACGGCTCCAAGGACTTCTTCATAAGGCATATCTATCATATATGTTTCTCCTCTAGCTGTTTGACGCGCGGAATTTCGAAGGTTCGACCCCCACGCGCTTTTTGAATATTTTCGAAAAGTATGAAAAAGATTGAAAACCCACGCTCATAGCAACTTCACTTACAGGCATGCGTGTAGTAAGCAGCAGAAGCTTCGCTCGATCGATCCTTTTGACGCTGATATACTCAGACAAGGTCATCCCCGTCTCCTTTTTGAAAATGCGGTTAAGGTGATCTACATTCAGAAATAATGCTTGGGCAATCTGGTCATTTTGCAGCCGCTCTCCAAGGTGAGCCTCAACGTAATCTTTAGTTTGCTCTGTGAGGCTTTTCCGCCTTGAATGGTAAATTGAATCACGCCTCTTGCAAAAAGCAGCTATCATAGTCCGAACAAACTCTGAATAGTATTTTTGTCCCCTTATCGCCATGTGTATCTGTCTTTGAAGATCTGATGACAAAATAAAATCTGTACGAATATTTAGCTTTGAGCAGGACACATACACCGCCTGCACACAGACTTCCGTACAAACCTCAAGATATCCAGTCTCGGAAATACCTCCCGCCGCGGAAGTGCTTCTTGCATAGTAAACCATCTCGGCAATCAATTTTTCAGCTGGCTCAGTTTCCATCATCTTTACCCAAAGACTTACGTCGGGAAGGGATGGTTCAATTTTTTCCAGCTCCACATCATCCGTGATCTTTTCTATGACTCCGGTTTTTATGCATCGGCGTTCCGCCGATCGACGAAGCCTTGAAAATGCTTCGGGTATTTGAAAAGCTTCTACGTTTTGAGAGAAGAAAATGTTAAAGCTCAGCCGCCCTTCCCTAGAACAAGGCAAACATATGTCTGCCAGTTTCTCACGAAGAGCAAGGCTGTGTATATAGCTTTCCCTATTTCGACGTAGAATGACGACACACTGGCTTCCTATTGATATAAGCCAGCCGTCTTGTTCGGTCAGCTTCCGAAGTCCGGAGATGAGCCGCTTACTTTCAGAATACCCGCCGTCATCAGGCTCTAGTATTAAAAAGTCAACTAACACGACTCTATAAAGCGCGTCCCGTATGAAAAACATATTCTTAATCAGGCACAGTTCTTCCATAACTGGCGAAGTTGGCTTAAGATCACCGTTAAATATGTCTGTCCATAGTTCACATGTCAAACGTTCACGGTTTTTTATTAGTAATTGCTCGTGCCTATTGGCTTGGTGGTACTTTTTCTTTTGCTCTACTCTTGTTAATGCCCGCTTCAGGGTTTCCGTGACCTCCTCATAGGCAATGGGCTTAAGAATGTAATCGAAGCTGCCGCTTTTCATGGCAATCCTGCTGTATTCAAAGTCGGCGTGGCAGGTAAGAATGATAGGGACCGCGTCCATATGATATTCGTTCATCCACATGAGTAAATCAAGGCCGCTCTCGTCAGGCATTTCTATATCTGAAAGGACAATATCAATATTGTTGGAGAGTAGGATCTGCTTAGCCTCTGAAACGTTGTCCACAGCAAACACCTGGTCAAAGCCCAACTCTCGGAAAGGGACTCCATGAATCAGGCCTTCAAGCGCATATGGTTCGTCATCTGCAATGAGTATCTGGTACAGAGTTATCACCTACTTCAGTAATAAAAGGAAGCCTGATATCAACTGCAGCTCCTCCGTCAATATTACGGAACTCAACTGAAATTTGCTCCTCGTAACTGATTCGAAGTCTCTCGCATGCGTTGTAAATACCTATATGCTCCCCGCGTGCGGTTTTCAATCCCCTGTTTGCATTCAGCTGTTCAAGTATACTGGGGTCAAAGCCGCGTCCATTATCCCGAACTGAAATATTCAATTCTCCGTCCTCAAAGCGCAATACGGACACGCGCACTGAAAGCGGACGATTTCTAATCAAAGCATGCTTACAAGAGTTCTCAACAAAGGTCATGATAGTAAACGGTGGTATCAACGCCTGCGTACATCCATCGCCAATTTCCATAGAAAGTGATATATCTTCTCTACGTGCTGTCTGCTTTATGCCTATGAAACTTTCAACGCACTGACATTCATCGGATATTTTTACAAAATCACGGTCCGCACAGAAAATATAGCGAAAATAAGACGACAAGCTTAATACCATTTTTTGAATAAGGCAATCTTGACCGGTCTCTGCTAAACTGTATATTGTGTTGAGTGAATTCAGGAAGAAGTGAGGCCGTATCTGATAGCGGAACTGTGCAAGCCGTAGCTGGTCAGCCTGCTTTTGCCTTTGCAACAGATCATGCTGAAGATTCATGACTTGATCCATCATGGCGTTAAATGAATCATATATCACATTCAGCTCAACAGGCAATTTTCTGTCTATTTCCATGCGTTTATCCGTATTTCCCTCACTTATGGAAAGCATTGTATCGGCCAGACTTCCTATTGGCTCTAGAAGCTGTCTTGAGGTCATTTTAAAAATCAATGGTATGCAGGAAATAACCAGAAGCAGAGCTAAAGCCGAGGCAAGGTACAGCTTTGGTATATTATCATACACGGTCGCCCGTGGTATGATTCCACATACATAGAGATCTCCAGAGGTGAGTCTAGCACATACAAAAAGGTAAGTTTCACCTTTTATTTTTACCCAGCCGTTTTCCTGATCAGACAGGTTCTGTATTTCCGGCCCAAACATGTCGCTTAGTGAGCCTATGCATTCACCTTCGTGGTTTAACATAAGCATATTCCGGTCAGAATTGTCCACAGCCAAACTTGCCTTTAAGCATTCTTCGCCGTTAGCGATAATGCCTATACAAGCGGTATGGTATCTGGCTGCAAACATCAGCCAAGGTTTTCCTGAGTTAAGGTGCTTCCATCCAGTCTCGCTCCATATCCCCCCGCTGTAATAGTCCGTCAGCGTGTCGGACAAAGCCTGCGTTGTTTGAAAATCTTCAACCCCGTTGGCCGCAATAAGGCACTCACCATTGCGGCTGTCATAAATAAACATATACTCAATTACATCGTAGGCTTTCGCTGCAGAAGTCAGTGTCTGGTACAGGCTGTAGCTGTTAAGTCGGTAGTCTGTTTCATTCCTTGAATAAAGTAGAAAGTTTTCAAGGTCTTTGTTGTAGGAGATATAGAAGTCAAGGTAACTGCCTAAGTTAGACAGGGTGTAGTCTACGCTCTGGCTGTAGTATTTTGCAAACTGCATTTCAGAGTTGTATGCTTTGACTTTCAAGGTATTGGTACTTAGCAGCATTGATATGAATATGATACCAATAATAGGGATGTAAATGATAGTAAGGAGTACTGAAGACTTTGACTGTAGAGTTCCCTTGGACGGATTTAATTTCAACATTATCCCTGCTCCCACAGTTTAGCGGCCTTCTTAAGCCGGCTTGCATTTAAAACCACAATAACTGAACTAATGGACATCGCAAAGCCTGCGGTCAGTGGAGTTATGATTCCAGCTCCAGCCAAAATCAGTCCAATGAAATTATATGTTGCCGACAGGAGCAGATTTTGCCGCATGTTTTTGTGCATCTGTTCAGAGAGCATGACCAGCCTCGGCAGGTCCATCAGTTTTGATCGGCCTGCTATGATGTCTGCAGCGCTTTGAAGAGCATCGCATGAATCACCAAGGGTAACAGTCAGGTCAGCGCTGAGGGCTCCGGGCATATCGTTGAGGCCATCACCAACCATCATGACAGTCCCTGTCCCTTTCAGCTTTTCAATATATACTTTTTTATCTTCGGGGCCAAGCCCACCCTCCACGGCAATAACTCCTGGCAGGCGTTTGAGCGTGAGAAGATTTTCTGATCTGTCTCCGCTCAAAATATATATTTTCTTACCCATGCCAGCCAGCCTCGAAAAGCATTCTATAGCGTCATCCCTGAACTCTTCTTCCAGCTGGACAACTCCGCTTGTTTCCCCAATTAAAAAGAACACTGCGTGCCCTGGGGCATCCGGTGGAAGTTTTGCCGGCGTAATACCAAGAGATTCAATAAAATCCCGCGTGCCCGCACACACTTCAGTTCCGGAGATTATGGCCTTGATACCACCACTTTGCTCCATTAGAAGGGTTGACGAACCGGACAGAACTGGAAAACCTTTTGCTGCTGCGGCGATTGCTTCAAAAGCAGGATCCGGTGCTAGTGAGGACAGGCCACCCAGTATAGGCAATATGTCTGAGGTGCTGCCCTTGCCATTAATAATTACCCTTGACAGCTTCATTTGTTTCTTCATAATGGTGCCTGTCTTGTCAAACACCACAACATCCACGTTCCGGAGCTTATCAAGTTTGCCTTCATCGCAGACGAAGATACCATTTTTCAGGCAGCAGCTTACAGCGCCGGTCACGGCAAGAGGCACAGCCAAACTCATTGCGCAAGGGCAGGCAACCATCATAATTGCAACTGCGCAGCGAACAGCCTTGTCCAGATTTCCAGGAGAAAAATACCCGTACCAGGCCAAAGCAGCCGCAGCGGAAAGTATGAACACCGAAGGCACAAAATATCTCATGATCTTTTCAACCAGATCAATATAACCGACTCTTTTCCCGTTCACAGAATCGAGAGCCGAGTCTATAAGGCGAGTAAAGGTATCGTTTTCGGGCGCAACGGAGGCTTCTATGGTCGCGTTTCCCCTGATAACAAGGCTCGAACCTATCACCTTATCTCCAGCTTCCCGCCGCATGGGATAGAATTCCCCGGTTACTATGGATTCATCCACACTCAGGCTGCCGCTGATAACAACGCCGTCTATGGGTATACGTTCGCCGCCCTTAATAAGCAGGTGCATTCCCGGCCGCACCGCTCCCAGAGGTAATTGCTCTACTTTTTCGTTGCTGAGAACACGCACACTCAAACTTTTTCTTCGCCTAAGCCTCTCAAGTAATTCAGTGTTTTCCATTCGGCTCCCGAGCTCTATGAACCTTCCTATGAGTATCATCATTACTACGGCGGCAATGTTAGGCAGGCAAGGAATCGCCCCTTCTTCTGGGAACAGTATGGCGAACAAGCTATATAAGAAAGCAACATTTGTACTAACAAAGACAAGCATGGACATGTTTCCCGTACGGTTTTCAAGTCCATTTACCGCATCTCGCATGAATTCGGCCGCCACTATTGCCTGCACAACGACAGCCAGCGCCAATTGAACAGGCGATGGTAGCGAGGGAAAAGAGTTTAGAATTACAGAAGCCGTAAAAGCCAAATATATTCTGATTCTGAGGCTTTTCTTTCTCTGCAGGCGCAAGCGACGAGTTTCTGTTGCATCGGCTGCCTCACGAGGTGTCAGCCTGAAGCCAGCCTGTATCGCTTTGCGTTCGAGTTGCTCGTGGCTAAATGAGCCCTCTTCATAATTGAGGACCATGGTATCTGTCATGTAGTTTACTTTTGCAGAAGTAACGCCAGGTATTCTTTCAGCAATTCTCTCAAGTATGACAGAGCATGAACTACATATCATTCCCGATACAATGTAATGCTCAGTCTTCATAGCCGTAACCATCCCTGTCTCTTATGTCTGCTTTTTCATAGCCAAGGAAATGCTTGATCTGCCTAAGATTTACCACGAACCTTGCAATCAGCAAGGCTCCGATAATACAGCACAGCAACGGCAAGCCCCCTTACATCAAATAAAGGCCCTAATTGCTTTGAATAACAGTTGGGCTCCAAGAAGCATGGTAACAGCACCGCTGATTTTTACAGTCACTTTTCTGGCGTATGTTGTTAGCAAGGCGTTTGAGCTACCAAACAGGAACAGTGCTGGGGTGGTTCCTAAGATAAACGTGGCCATGCACAGAGCTCCACGCCAGGCGCTTCCGGTACCTGCGGCGAATATATGAACGGGACTAAGCATTGCGCAAGGGAGCAGGGGCGTCAACACACCGGCCGCAAATGGACCGCTTTTTCTAATCCAACGCAAGACTGCGACGTCCTTACCCTGACAGTCAAACACATGCAAGTTCTTTCCCGCTAAATTAACTAGGCCAATAAATAGAAGTACCAGACCACATACGCAGGGAAACATTGCTCTCAAGTATTCATTGACAGTTATAAAACGCCCAAAGCTGCCCAAAATGAAGCCAAAAATCATACCGGTAAGCACCCGCCCAGAATGATAAGCAGCCTGACGACCGAGCTGCAAGCCCTTTTTCTCCTCGCTTTTGGTCGTAACAGCAAGAACTATACCACCACACATGCCTATGCAATGAATGGATGAAAAGAGCCCGTAGAGAAACGTTCCCACTTCAGGAATGATTCCCTGCCCTGACATAATATTCTCAAGCATCATGTTCTCCTTATATGTATTTTCGTCCTGTCATTTAGAACCACGTTTAAAACAGCGCTGCCGTCCTCTGCTGCGGTAAAACGGATGTCAGGTCCCTGTGCAAAATATTGCGCGCAAGGTTTAAGCTGCCGTATTGTTATACTCTGCTCTTTCTTGGAGCTTCCGCTGCAAAGGACCAGGTCAAGATCTTCACCATCAGAACTTATGGCCCTGGCGACAAGAACATCTGGATACGCACAATCATCCAGATATGGGCCGCTCAGAGCGTACTCTCCGGGACCGTGAACAATGGTATCACGCCAGTCACCAGGTCTTGCCCACTTACTTAGAGCAATGTACGCCATATTGACTACAGATACATCCTTGTATTTGAGTACCCCTGGATTTGTTGATGGCCTAAGGTATGCTCTCTCAACAGCCTCCATAGCCTGCATGAGCTCATCATCACCGTGTTCTGCGGCCATGTGCTCTAGCAGTCCACAAAACAGGCTGGGGTTTTTACTCAGGGTTCCGGGATCAACTACCTGCTCCCAGGGAATCCCCTCAAGAAATGCCATACCATTTCTGATATCAATTACCTCATCTCTGGCCATGGCATAGCACCGCTTTGCTAATCCAGGAAAAATGGGGGAATACTCCCATGCTATCGAAAGACCGTTTAAAACAGAGACGTTCATAGCCGGTTTAAGGAGATAACGGCATGCACCAAATAAATAGTGGCGCATTGCGGCTACGGATCCATCGGCCTCCACAAACTCTTCAGCCAGCATGCTGTTGAAATCGTCGAGTATCTTATGGCTGTAATCAGTTCCATGGTCCCTGTCGTAAATCATCATGCCAATTATTCCATAGGAATTGCACACAGGAAAAGCGATGCTGGGCTCGCACGGAATCAGCATTCCCGGATAGGCCCGGTGATTCCACTGATCCACAAGCGTTTTCGTGAGGCTGTGAGCGGAATATGGAAACTTCGTATCTCGGTGGTAAAATGGCCTAAAATTGATTGAGCCCTGCATCTCATATCTGCGGTCGCCTGTATGGGCTCCATACCCTGTTACAACGGGCAGCATCCAACCGCTGAGCATAATATTCTCTTTAGCTACAGGGTCCGGGTCCCATCTAAACTTACCGCCAAGCTTTTCCCATTTCCAGTAGGCACAGCATCTTGGGTCGGTATAAGCATCTATTAAAAAGCGCCAGGCCCGGCTTTGGTATCCACGGAAGTTGGGCGTATATTTGCACTGCATTAGCATAATGGCATAGCCGAGAGCAGAGAACTGGTACCTGTACGCCCCCATAGAGTTTATGCGCGTTTTATTGTAATCAGTGAAGTCCCCATTTTCACGCACAGTCATGTCAAAAATGTACCGTGCGGCTTTGACGGCCACATCATCCAACTCGCGATATTCTTGTGCAGGCTTGTCCGTGGTGTCGGATACCAGCTCCTTTAATCGGTAAAATGAACTTATACGGCGCTGCCTGTCTCTAAGGATCTGCTTTTCAAGGCTACGTTGTTTTCCTTCAAAATAAATCAGGCACACTGTTGCCGCAAAGACCGGTAAAAAGAGCCACACGGCTTCTGTATGTTCTGGCGCCAAAAACGCGCCGAAGCAGCCTGAGAGCCACAGCAGCAACATTATCGCAATGTTCCCATACCAATCTACCATGTTTCGCCCAAGTGTGAAGAAGAGCATAAGTATTAACATGCCTGCAAGGATTGGGATGAGGTTCCCGCATGCCATAAATCCGCCGCCGGGGACAACCAAGCCGATAGCAAAAGCTGCTGCCTTATATGGTATGTGCAGACCTAAGGCCAAAAGTATGGCAGGTATTGTTCCGATAACACACATTGAGCCATATAATACTCTCAGCCGGCGGCGTATGGTGCTCATTACGGGTGCGTTAACGCCATGCTTTGGACCGGTTTCCTCAATCCGAGGCATATTGTTCCATTTTTCTAAAAGCTTTTCTAAATCTATCATCTTTTTTACCTTTCAGGGCAGCATTCAGCGAATGCTGCCCTGAATTAACTCTTATTTACTCAAAAATTCGTCCATCTGTGCCTGCTTGACGCTGATGATTTCGTTTATCCCGGCACTTTGCAGTTTGTCAACAAACTGGGGCAGCATGCTTTCTGCATCAACAGTTCCATTTTCCAAAACCATTCGGTACTGGCTCATTGTAGAGCTTACAGCAGCCACCTCTGTGGAAACTTCCGACAGGTCAAAGGACAGCCCGAAGGCCGGTGACTTATAGGTATTGCTGTTGAATTCTTCGGTCATACCCCACAGATCGTCAACATCACTGTCCCATAGATAAGTAATAAAATTGTTTCCGATTTCCCAATGGTTGAACACATAACCGCTATCCGTTACACCTTCTGGCAGAGTTGCCTTGCCTTGCTCGTTGAGAACGTAATGCTGGCCCTCAATACCATTTGCCAAGAGGTTCATAAGGTCGGCGTCTGTATAGAGCAGATTCAGGAACTCCAGTGTTTTCTCAACGTTTTCGCAGTTTCTTGCAATACCCATCTGGAGCGCGGCAACATCCTGTGTGCAGGAAATACCATCGGAAATGTTCACCTGAACCATTTCAACACCGGTATTCTTGCTCTCTTGCTCGGCATAACCGGGTTTCATATTTGCCAACCAGCAAAAAGCCTTGCCTGCTGCCATGAGGCTTTCCCCTGTCTCCTGAGTGGTTGTTATGTCCTTGTATACATATCCGCTGTTATACCACGATCTGACCAGATCTATTGCGCTGCGGTACTCTGAAGTCTCAAACAGGTTAACAACGGTACCTTCCTGATCATTCAGATACACAACTCCCATTTTGTCCTGGCATAGATCGAATTCACTGCCAAGTATCATTTCCGATATGGACGTGGAAGAATCAAAGCTCACCAGAGGATAGATTTCAGGTTCATTTGCTTTGATGATTTCAAAAACCGGCCCAAGGTCCTCCCAGGTAGTGATTGCGTCTATATTTATGTCATATTTTTCGACAAGATCTTTGCGCATTACAGCACCGTACTGAACTCCATACT
>UMIY01011347.1_pt1 | contig 14567 bp, 12 predicted proteins | sample 1965921 | NCBI WGS metagenome assembly UMIY01 (sample SAMEA4836134, study PRJEB28245) | human gut metagenome | biome: gut microbiome; material: fecal sample | place: Denmark | collected 2008
TTGCCAAAAGCATCCTTGCTCCCGATTTCTGGTGGGCATTAGGGAACAAGGTCTCCAAAATAAGGCTTTCCCGGGTCATTGCTCCCGATTTAGCGCATAATACATTGAACTGCTGCACTTTGCACCGCAATAGATTTTTCTTGTCAGCGTTTTGTTAACCTCAAAATTTTCAAAGCCATGAGACAAGAGTCTTTTACAATCCTTTTCCTGATGCGAAAGGGAAGGCCCAAGAAAAACGGGCAGGCACCGATCAGCGCACGCATCACAACCGGCGGATTCCGACAGGAAATCTACACCCAATGCGACTGTGATCCGGAGTTGTGGAACCAACAGAAGGAGCGGGCCATGGGAAAAAGCAAACTGGCCATCCAGGTCAACAACCGAATCAACGACTTCCGGATCAAGATCATCGACATCCGCAGCAAACTGCTTGCCGAAGGTTTCGAGGCCAATGCCCTGCAAATCAAACAGCGTTACATCAACCCGCTCAAAAACACCATGATGTTGATCGCGGGGCTGGGTGACTACGTCCAACGGCGGCAGGCGGAGGTCGGCGTGCGCATCACCCAGCGGACGGCCGACAAGTACGAACGGCTGCTACGCTATCTGAAACAGTACCTCGCCCAGCGCGGCCCGGAGGAGGACATTCCCGTCGAGCGGATGAACTACGAGTTTCTCGACGGATTCAGTCTCTTCCTGCAAACGGCCCACCGCTGCCGCCACAACGGCGCCGTAGCTGTCATGGACTGTCTTCGCAACTTCGTGCTCTACTGCCTGCGCAACGAATGGATTGCCAAGAATCCCTTCCGCTACTACAAACTCAAGGAGGATCAGGCGCAGGCCAAAGAGCACCTCACGGCCCGTGAACTGGAAATCCTGACCAGCAAGCAACTCGACCATCGGCTGGCCCGTATCCGTGACGTCTTTGTCTTCTGCTGTCTGACGGGGCTGGCCTTCGCCGATGCCGACCACCTGCGGCGCGAACACATCTCGCGCGACGACGAAGGACGCTGGTGGATCCACAAGCCGCGCGAAAAGACCGCCGTAATGAGCCGCATTCCACTGCTCCCGATGGCATTAGAGATCCTCCGCCGCTACGAGCACGACGCAGTCTGCCAGGCCCGCGGACGGGTGCTGCCCCTGCCGAGCAACCAGAAGATGAATGCCTTTATGAAGGAGATCGCCATCGTCTGCGGCATCGACAAGGTGCTGACCACGCATTGTGCCCGCCATACGTTCGCCTGCATGGCGGTCGAATACGGAATGCCGATCGACGTGCTGGCCAAAATCCTCGGGCATTCGAACACCAACATGACCCGCCATTACGCCAAATTTTCCGAGACGGTGATCGGCCGAGAAATGGAGGCTTTCGGCGAAAAACTGGCTTCGGCAGCCGCGGAGGGAGATTCCGGGTTGTAATAAAAGCAAGTTTATGTTTCGAGACACCCGAAACCTCCCGAATCCATCCCGCTGGTCTATTATACATTACACAGATGAAAAGTCCGAAGAATCCGAACCGCCCGCGAGGCGGCCGCCCGCCCAAACCCGAAACGGAACGACTCAAACGAAGGCTGGTCGTCTGCCTGAACGAGACCGATTACGACGCCCTGTGCCGCAAGGCACGGGTCGCCGGTCTCGTGTGTGCCGAATACGCCCGGCGCGCCCTTGCCCGGAGCATCGTCCGCGCCCGGATGACTCCCGAGATGCTCACCCTGCTGCGGCAGCTCACCGGCATGGCGAACAACCTCAACCAACTCGCCCGCATGGCGCATGTGGCCGGGTACGGACGCGATACCGCCACTTTGGCGGCGTTGGTCGATCGAATTGATGCGCTGCTCACCCGAATCGACAAACTGTCATGATTGCAAAACTCTCGAAAGGCGGCTCCTTCAGCGGAGCCGTCCAATACATTTTCGGTCCCGGGAAGGGCGCCGATTGCCTGGCCGGGATGGGCGTTCTGTTCAAGGACACGCCCTCCATCATCCGTGGATTCGAACGGCAGGCTGCGCAAAACCCCAAGGTTTCGAAACCCGTGGGACACGTCGTACTCTCCTTTTCGCCCCGGGATGCCGCCCGGTTGAACAACCGACTGCTGCTCTCCATTGCGGTGGAGTATCTGGACCGGATGGGGATCAAGGATACACAACTTATCATTGTCCGCCACCGCGACCGGGAACATCCCCATCTGCATATTCTCTTCAACCGCGTGGGCAACGACGGACGGACGATCTCCGACCGCAACGACCGCTACCGTTCGGAGCGGCTCTGCAAGCAACTGACCGCCCGTTACGGACTCTACTTTGCATCGGGCAAGGAGCAGGTCAAGGAGTACCGGCTGCGCGAACCGGACAAGACAAAATATGAAATCTACCATGCCCTATGCGATACCGTCCCCCGCTGCCGCAACTGGGAGGAGCTAACGGCAGCCCTGCGCCGCGAGGGAATCGCTACGGAGTTCCGGATGCGCGGAGGCACTTCCGACGTGCAGGGAGTCGTGTTTGCCAAAAACGGCTACCCGTTCAACGGTTCGAAGATCGACCGGCAGTTCAGCTATTCGAAAATCGACACCGCACTGGAACGGAACAACCGACAGGCGCTTGCTCCCGAACGCCAATCGGCTCCGACCCTGACACCCTCGTTCAGCTACCTGCTGGACGATTTGCTGCGTCCGAGATTTGATCCCGACGAAGTGGAACAAAACCAGCAAGAACAGTTGCGCAGACGTCGCGGGCGACGGCGTTAAACAGCCATCCTTTTGCCTAAAAAACTACTCGGATTCAGCCGTTTTAAGACAAGAATAATTACAAACGATTTGTTAACAAAAATCCCGAGAATTATTTTTGTCACAAAAAGAATTGAGCCTACAAAATGGACGATATCAGAACACAGACAGCAATCATACTACAAGAAATAGAGCAAGAAGAATTAAATAAAAACAGAGACCTGATTCATTCGTTTTCAAAGTATTGCAAAGGAAGGGACATTATTCTGGAAGCGAAAAACTTTCACTATATGCACACCATTGGCTGCTATGTAGAGTATCCCAACATTTTGCAATCTTTATCCTGTTTACAACCAACCAAAGATGGCTTATTCCATGAAAACAAGCTATTAAACAGTTTTACCAAACGGCCACATATAACCGGATTCTATTACGCTGACGCCTACATGCCGATGGCGCATCCTTTATTTCGAAGGAATTATAATCCGATAAACAATTTTGCGCCTCGATTTGTTGAAAGGTTCTGGCAATTGAATCTACCCGGAATCGATAAATGCATTGCATTGGATAGCGACCGCGTTCGTATCAATGTTGATAATAGTACTTATATGGAACTCGACACCTGGTATGGTGCTCGATTCTCAACAGATATTGCACAAACTGGAAACGGATCAACGGTCTTGGCCCCGCCTCTTGATATTCCAGACCTTTATGATAATTTTTTTGGTGAGATTCTAAAATTGGATATTTTTTGGTCCGAAAGCAATGACCTGAAAACATTTCAGGCCGAAGAGTTAAAAAAAGAGTATGTAACAATAGAATTGAATGGGATTACTTATCATCCGGTTCGATATATTCACGCTCAATACAATTTGAAAAAGCGAACATTCTGCCATATGGATGGAGCCATCCATCTCTATTTACCAAAAGAATTTGATTTACGAAAAGGGAACGATCTAACGTTCAATCGCAAGAATGACAAACAGATAAAACCCCGCTCAATCAAATTATTCAGAATAGACGGAGATATTCCTGTCTCCGTATGGTCTGAATTCGTATCACAATTTTTTACCGGAGATCCTCAAATTTATGAATACTTTGCGGGGCATTATCCGAGCCATGTAACAAAAGTGATTGACCGCATTCGTTCAACGCAATCGTAAAAAGAGGCAATAGCATTCTTAACCGTTATAGCGTTTAAAGTTCTCAGCCTGCTCCAAAATCTCTTTGTATACCTCATCGTTTGTCACGGGAGGATAACCATATTCGGCCAAAACGAGTATCAAATCCATTTTAAGCTCGGCCTTTATGTCATCTCTGGCCGCCCAGTCCGTGTACTTGGATTTGTCCTCCACAATTTTCTTGATTGCCGCAGCCAGCTGAAGCATTTTATCCTTTGGATATTCGAACCCGAACTGTTTGGCTATCGCCTCGAGAATATCATAGAAGGCCTTCTCTTCATAACTGATTCCCAAATCCAGGAACGATTTCTTCTCCTTGTTCAGTTCCTTTAACAAATCGGCCATCTGATTTGCCACCTCGGTCAAGACTTCATCGGCAAAGATGGCGCTATCCTTACGGCTGTTGTACTTCTCGACCAACGCATTCAATCGCTTTGAGAAATCGACTCCACGAACCTTGTTCACCTTCTTGAACTCGGTAATCACCGTCTTCAACAAACGCTCCATCAACTTGACCTTCGTATTCGGGAGTTTCAATCGATTCAGTCGTTCCATATATTCTTCACTCAACACATCCAGATTATCCTTATCGTTCCCAATCTGAATAATCTCCTCCACCCCTTCCGACTGTATGGCCTCCTCAATCATCTCACTGACGCGACGATTCATCTGCGAAGCATCGGGAGATTCGCCCATCGTCAATTTATAGATGACCGAGCGGACTCCGCAGAAATAATGAATCTCTTCACGTTCGGCATCGCTGATCTGATCGCTGTTGCTGCACAAATTGAACGCAGACTTCAACTTCTTGGCGTGGCCCATAAACAGATTCTCCTGCTCCTTAGTCCTTTGCATGAGCTCCGCGCCCCGATTTAAACAATCGAGCTGCTCCAAAGGAGTTCCCGTCGTGAAAACCGAATAATCAAACTCACCGAACATGCGCCGAATGATATCCAACTCATCCTTGACCAGCGTAATCGACTGCTCGACATTCTCAACCGAATCCTGTCCGACATCTCCCTGTGCATAGCGTCGCAACGCAATATTCATATTGTTCTTGATACCGATGTAGTCCACCACCAGGCCCTTGTCTTTTCCGGGATAGACCCGGTTGACCCGCGAAATGGTCTGCACCAGCGTATGCTGCTGCAAGGGCTTGTCGATGTACATCGTATCGAGACAGTCCACGTCGAAACCCGTTGTCCACATATCGACAACCAGCGCAATCTTGAAATTCGACTTGGGCTTTTTGAATGCTTCGGCATATACCTTACGGTCTTCATCCGTACCCAACAAATTGTACAACGCCGATTCGTCATCCTTGTTGCGGGTCATGATCAGCTTGATCTTTTCGACAGGACGCTCCTGCCCCTCGCCGACATCATTCCCGTCCGAAACCGGTTCCGGCTCGGGTAGTTGCACCCACTCGGGACGCAAGGCAATAATCTTCCGATAGAGGTCAAATGCAATCGTCCGATTCGCGCAGACAAACATGGCCTTCCCCTCCACCGTGCTGCCTTCGGCAACCCGATTCTCATAGTGGGCAATAAAATCTTCGGCCACCGCCTGCAGACGATCCGCATCCCCAAGAATCCGCTCCATCTTCGTAACGGCCTTCTTGCTCTCCTCAATCTGATATTCGTTCGTCCCCTCCTCGGCGCACTGTTTATAGTACGCTTCTATCTCCTTGAGTTTGGCATGGTCGAGCAATACCTTTGCCGCGCGACCTTCGTAAACAATCCGCCGTGTGATGCCGTCCGCAACCGATTCGGTCATGGTATAGGCATCGACCACCTCGCCGAACACGTCGATTGTAGCATCAATCGGCGTTCCCGTAAAACCGACATAGGTCGCATTCGGCAGCGAATCGTGCAGGTACTTGGCAAATCCGTAATTACGTTTGACCCCCTTGTCCGTCTGCCTGACCTGCAACGAGAGATTGGTTTGCGAACGGTGCGCCTCGTCGGAAATGCAGATGATGTTGGCCCGCTCAGACAACAGACTCGTATCCTCCGTAAATTTGTGAATGGTGGTGAGGAACACACCACCGCTTGTCCTGCCGGCCAGATGTTCGCGCAACTTCTCCCGACTCTCCACCTCCACCACACACTCATCTCCAATAAACCGCTTGGCCGTGCCGAACAGTTTGGACAGCTGATCGTCCAAATCCGTGCGGTCCGTTATCAGCACGATTGTCGGGCTGGCAAACTCCCGGCTCCGCATCAACATCCGCGACAGAAACAGCATCGTGATACTCTTTCCGCACCCCGTCGCGCCGAAATAGGTGCCACCTTTGCCATCCCCGTCCGGGCGGAGTTTGGAGTGCAGACGGATATTCTCGAACAGCTTGTGCGCGGCAAAGAATTGCGGATAACGACAAACAACCTTCCGTTCATCCTTCGACGAATCCGGGAAAAAGACAAAGTCTTTCAGCACGCTCAACAGACGTTCTCGCCGGAACAGCCCCTGCATCATCGTCTTCAGCGAGTTGATGCCGTCAAGAGCCCGCTCTTCGGAGTAAACCTTGCGCCAGGCATAGAAAAAGTCGTAGGGAGCGAACAGCGAGCCGTATTTGTTGTTCACACCGTCACTGATAACGACAAACGCATTGTATTTGAACAGCTCGGGAATATCCCGCCGATACCTCACCGTCAACTGCCGATAGGCATCCATGATGGTTGTCTCCTCCTTGACGGCGCTTTTGAACTCCCGCACAACCACCGGCAAACCGTTCACATAGACAATCCCGTCGGGAATACGGGTCTCCGCCCCTTTGATCTCCAACTGATTGACAACCCGGAAAATGTTGTTCGACAGACTCTTCCCGCCAAAGTCAATCGGTTCGACATACAAATCGGGCAGCGAGCTGTCGTCGCGCTTCAACGAAAACCCCTCCACCATCAGCCGATAGGTGTGCAGATTGTTTTCATACAACGAGAATTCCACGTTGGCGGTGAGTTTGGCCACGGCACGCTCGATTTCGAGCGGTGTGATTCCGGCCTCGCCGTAGCGACCGCGGAGATAGGCTCGCAAATCGTCGCGCAGCAAGACATCGCTCACCTCTTTGTGAATCTCTTCACCGTTTGTATAGATATAACCCTCCTGCCGGAAAAGCGCCATAATGGACATCTCGAGGGCATGTTCGTTGAAGTGGGGCATAATAAAAAGGAATCTATAACAAGAGCTAATTAATTTACTCGACTAGTGTTTTTAGATTTTTTTTAATATCATAATCAGCTATATTCTTTTGAATTTCCAGCACTCTATCCAAATTCTCTTCTATATCACTGACGAAATCATCCCATTTAACACTAGGAATATATGAACATTCACCAGTCTCCGGTCGATTATTCACATCATGATGCGGGCAGGTAGAATATGTGCGACGATATCTATTAAACATATTACAACTCAAGATCTTAAATAATCTATTCGTATGCAATGTTCGAGTATTACAATAAGGACATGTATGTTCCTCTATGTAATAATCATAGCGACCATTTGCATCCGGGAGTACAATTGCCATAACTGCATTTGTTTTGCTTGTTCGCCCATTCCTAGATTGTTCCCTCAAAGAATATGATATTTCCCAAGGAATCCATTGTTCTGTTTCTGGAAGATTAGGATCTTTCATATTTGGAGATATCAATACCAAGGTAATCGTACTGTCGTATATTTTATCTCCCAAAATGGATTGAATCGTTGTATCTTCCAATACACTCATATCCTCACCATCCTTTTCTCCTTTATTGATGTGTTCCTCTCCTATCAAATCTTGAAGCTCATCGACATAATCGCGTGCCGTAGTAAACTATTTATGATTTAACGGCCTAACATCAGCATCAGCGTATTTATATGATATAAATATTTTTGGCATGACCTAACAACAATTACAACAGATAATAATATTGCACTTCAGAATCAGGCCAATGATTAACAATGCAATGCTAATCAATCCATACAATGGAGCAATGGTCCTTGACCAGAATACGCAACAATAGGAAAATTCGCCATTGTTGTAATTCTTAATAGGCATATCAAATAATTTGACCGATGCTCCATTATTGACAATATCCTTGTACAAGCCTCTGAATCTTCGTTCTTGCCGTAAATAATATGCATCTAAAAACCAGAATAAAATGGTTGGCATAATGGCAATGAATATGTATGTTACATTTGAACTACTTGCATACAAAGCCAATAACGCAGATACAATCGTTATAGTCCATCCTTTTATTGAAAAGGAGTTGGAATTCATCCGATTAATTATGCCTTGAATAAATTCCAAGTGTTTAATTTGTTCTGAAGTCATAACCTATAAGGAATTAAGCCTGTTATTTTATATAATTCATCTAAAGCATCGGTTCCTTTTCTTTCACATCTGTTCCAGGTCGTCAATATACCCATATCAATGGAATTAAAATGAGATATATCCACAGGATATTTTATGTTCAGTCCAGAACCTAGCCTTTCAAGCATTCCCCCCTTTGAATAAGTTCGGGTTTCTTCTCTCTCGGGAGTTTGCTTTCGTATTGTCCTTGTTATTTCAATCTCACCATAAATCCATGGAGACAAAGTCTCGCTTTCTATATTTGCCAATGAAATCGAATTCTTTGTATTCAAAAAGAATACACATTCCGTTTTATCAATCATTTTATTCAAAGCAGTCATGAGCATCATATGAACGTGACTTGTCGAATAATTTCTCCTCTCATAGATATAACTATTTCTATCACTATTCCAGCAATACCTATCGTCTATCTCTTTGAGTAGCTCATCGGCATATCCCCATACGCATGAGTCGACAAAGGCTACGAGTTCAAAACGGTCATATAGCCAACGAGCTAAATTAATAGCTTTCGACTCATCAGCATGTGAATGTGATATAAATATATTTGCCTTAACTTCCGGGAACCAATCGGCTTGAATTTTCTTCCCATCAATCACCCCATTCTGAATAGTATACTCACGAAGAGTTGAATGCATTTCTCTCTTATGCTCTCTAAATAAATCATCCCATTTTGTTAAGGGAATTTCAGGAACAGAGATGTTTTCTAAATTAAATCCTGTATACATAATTTCATATTTTATCGTCCCATCTTTGCCAATAGCAAAGACTGTAATTCGGTTAGTATTGATTGTTCTTCGTTCAGTGTTTCGAGGTATTTATAAACACATTCTATTCTGGTATTGAATGTAACTGCAATATCTTGGGGAGGGATTACACATTCTTGATTATTCAAAATCGCTTGTGTAAGCAATGGCTGGCCGGATCCTTCACTTTGACTATTCAAATCCATTCTGTTGATTGTTTGATAAAGATAATAAGATAAATCGGAATGAGCAATTCCAATTATCGCATTATCATTCACCCAACAATCTTTAGTCTCTAAAAATATACTTCCACAGTTAATGCCTACTCGCCCAATGATTATTACATTTTTAGCATTGGATGCGCTGCAATATCCAACTATTCCATTTCCACCATAAATCGGAATATTACCCAATCCTTTTTGAACAGCTTTGCCGTTCTTAAAATCCGCAATTTCTCCCAATGTTCCCATTCGCCAGCCGACGGGGAGATGCTCGGGGTCGATGTCGTCCACAAACATCTTGCGGTAAAGCGTTTGCGCCGTGGCCTCCAGCTGCGCAATCATCGAACGATTCAGGTCGATACGCCGCGACAACGTCTCATATTCCGCAACCATCGCCCGCTGACGCTCTATCGACGGAACCGGCAGCAGAACATCGCACAGTTCATCCCAATCAAATATCTCCCGGGCACTGCCGTGCGAATGGAATCGCGCATATCGGTCGAATTCGGGTCGCCGGAACCACATCATCAAATATTCCGGCATAAGGGTTTCCCCATCTTGGACCTCAAAAACAGTATATGCTTGTGATATAATGGCACATCCGTCACCGTGGAACAAAGCAATGGATACTTTATCCCCGTTCCGAGATGTAACCGGGCCATACGCAAATTGATTGGGTCGAACAACCTTATATGATGACATATCCGTCCCAATGGTATTGGCTATCGACGGAATAAATTCTTTCGATATGCTCACACCAAGCAGATTCGTTACCGCCAAATCCCGATTCCGGACATCCACCTCCCGGATGTAATTCCCCAGCCGCTTATAATCACTTCTGTTCATGGGCGGCATCGTTTTGCTGGGGAACATCAAGCGGAAAGCCCAAATCCGTAAAGACCTTTGCCAATTCGCGGCGACTCTCCGTTTCGGCCTGCAGCAGGCGGTTCAATTCGTTACGCAGTTCCGTCATCCGGGTCTCGAAATCGACCGTTTCATCCCGATTGACAAACTCGATGTATTTGCTGGGGACAAGCGACCACCCTTTGGCTTCGATTTCGTCGAGTGTTGCCGAGTAGCAATACTCCGGAACATTCCGATAGGTCTGTTCGTAGCCTTCACGCTGCCAGTTGTGGAAGTTCTCGGCAATACGGGCAATCTGCTCCTGCGAAAACTGGATGTACTTCTTTTCGAAAGGCTCGCCCCACTGGCGGAGGTCGACAAACAGCACCTCATTTTCGCGATCCCGGTATTTAACCAGTTCGCCGTTCTGCTCGACGGTGCGGGCCTTGCGGTTGCGGGCCAGAATCCACAGGGTGACGCTGATATCGGTGGAATAGAACATATTGCGCGGCAAAATCACGATGGCCTCGACCAAATGGTTTTTCAGCAGTTGACGGCGGATATTCAACTCCGTACCGTCGCCGCTCAACGCGCCGTTGGCCAGCAGGAATCCGGCCATGCCGTTTGCCGAGAGTTTCGAGACGATATTTAGAATCCAACCGTAATTGGCATTACTCGTGGGCGGCACGTCATACCCCTGCCAGCGCGGGTCCTTGGTCAGCTCGTTATCGGCCCGCCAGTCTTTCTGGTTGAACGGGGGGTTGGCCATGATGAAATCAGCCTTCAAATCCTTGTGCTGGTCGTCGTGGAACGTATCGGCCGCCTTCTCGCCCAGATTACAGGCAATGCCACGGATGGCGAGGTTCATCTTCGCCAGTTTGTAGGTTGTATTCGTATACTCCTGGCCATAGACGGAGATATCTTTCCGGTTGCCGTGGTGTGCCTCGATGAACTTCATGCTCTGCACGAACATACCGCCCGAACCGCAGCACGGGTCGTATATCTTTCCACGGTAGGGCTGGATTATTTCGGCAATCAGATTCACGATGGTCTTGGGCGTATAGTATTCGCCTTTTCCCTTGCCCTCGGCAATTGCGAACTTACCCAGGAAATATTCGTAAACGCGGCCAATCAGGTCGTGTTCCTTATCCTTGAGGGTATCAATCTTGCCAATCACATCGAGCAGGCTCGCCAGTTTGGTGCGGTCGAGTCCCAAACCCGAATAATAGTTGCTGGGCAAGGCTCCCCGCAAGGAGGGATTATCCTTCTCGACCTGCGCCAGAGCCGCATCGATTTTGATGGCAATGTCGTTCTGCTTGGCATTCTCAATCAAATAGTCCCAGCGGCTGATTTCGTTCAGATAGAAAACATTCCGGGCATTATAGAACACCGCCTGATTCACAAAGGCCGACTTGCCGTCGGCAATCAGCTCATCACGTCGCTCTACAAAGCGGTCGTATGCATATTTGAGGAATATCAGACTCAACACCACATGTTTGTACTCCGACGGCTCCACCGACCCCCGCAGTTTGTTGGCCGATTCCCACAAAGTCTCCTCGATACTTTTCTCTTTCAGTTGTTTCTTTGCCATGCTTCAAATCTTTTCCGGACAACCCACTTCCACCAACATGAATGCATTTTGATTCTTCTGTTGTCCGGTCAGTATCCGTATATATTATACAAATTTACCAAAAATATCCGTGAGTCACCTATTTCTAGGAAAATAACTTCATCTCTAAGTTTTTCCAATTTAATTTCTTATTTTCATGTGGTAGAATAGACACTACAGACGCGCTGGTTCCGAAAAACTCCACAAACGAAGAATCCCGTCCAGCACCAAACGCAAAAAATTCTCATCAGAAGGAGAAAAGGACAAGCATCTATATTTATCCTCCTTTACCGACCTATCGAAACAACCTCCCATATCACCCCGGAATTGGATAAATATTCAATCCTAGATGTAGAGATTTACAGAATTCCAAATTTCTGGAAATCTCTAATAAACTACCGACATAACTACTTCAATCGTTGCTCTTTCAGCCGCAGTATGTGCCGTTGGGGATCGAATCCGAATGCCTCGCCACTTGCTTCCCCAGCCCGAATGGCTGCCGACAAGACTGCCAACCGGTAATCTTGTTCCATGTCATGCTGTTTTGGCCGATCCGAAGTCGCAGACTCTGACCGATATTTTGAGATGCAAACCTTTTTCATAAACTTAACCTATAACAGAATCCAATCGAACGGCTATCTACCACCTCCGACTATAGGACCAAATATACAAAAAACCGCCTGTTCCCGCACAATTTTCCACATTTGGAGAATTCCGGGATTTTTACTACTTTTGCATTGTCTGACAGGAAGATACAGACGCGATGCAACGCAGCGCAGAAAACCGGTGGGCAAGGCGGTAACCGGACCTTGAAAATTCGCTTAATATTCTGATATACAGATAGGTTTCTATTGTGTCGGAGTACCTTTATCCGCACTCCGGGGAGCCTTCGTCGAGGCTCCTTTTTTGTGGTGTGTGCGGTCGGAGGAAGAGGCCGAGGGCCGGGCCGGCATACAAACGGCGGACTGCGGACAGCATGCGGACGGACGGCAGACGGGCAACGGGCGACAGACGGCTGACGGAGAAAAAACGGGGCGGCGGCTTTGATGTGTCGCCGATTTGCCGTAATTTTCGAATGCGATTCACTTTTTTTCAAACGACACTGCATTATGAGAAAGGATTTCGGAGCTAAGAGCTGGCTCTATCCCATGCCGGTACTGATTGTGGCGGCCTACGACGAGCATGGTGTGCCCAACGCCATGAATGCCGCCTGGGGCGGGATGTTCACCGACGAGACCGTCGGCCTCTGTCTCTCGGCCGGGCACAAGACCACAAAAAACATCCTTGCCACGCGCGCCTTCACCGTCAGCATGGCCACCGTCGAGACCATCGAGGCGTGCGACTACGTGGGCATCGTCTCGGGCAACCGCGTGGCCGACAAGTTCACCCGGGCGGGGTTCCACGCCACCCGGTCGCCGCACGTCAACGCCCCGCTCATCGACGAGCTGCCGATGACGCTCGAGTGCGAGCTGCTCGCGTTCGACCCCGAGAGCTGCCACCTGACGGGGCGCATCGTCAACATATCGGCCGACAAGCGCATCCTCACCGACGGGCAGATTGACCCGGCGCTGCTGCACCCCGTCACCTACGACCCCGTCCGCCTCGAATACCGCGCGCTGGGCGCCCCGCTGGCCAAAGCCTTCGCCTGCGGCAAACGGCTCGACGCGGCGAAAAAGTGACCCGGCGGGGTACGATTCCCCGAAAAATCGATAAATTTGCCGCATGACTGCACTCTATCACGACATCATCTTCGGCCCCGTCCACTCGCGGCGGCTCGGCCTCTCGCTGGGAGTCAACCTGCTCCCCGTCGAATCGAAACTCTGCAGTTTCGACTGCATCTACTGCGAATGCGGCTGGAATGCCGAGCACCCCGGAGCCCGGCGCTTCAACCCCCGGGAGGCGGTGCATGAGCACCTCGCAGCGACGCTCCGCCGCATGGTGGCCGACGGCACGCCGCCCGACGTCATCACCTTCGCCGGAAACGGCGAGCCGACGCTCCACCCCCACTTCGAGCAGATTATCGACGATACGCTCCGTCTGCGCGACGAGCTGTGCCCCACGGCACGGGTCTCGGTCCTCTCGAACGCCACGCAGCTCCACCGTGAGGAAGTGCGCCGCGCCCTGCGCCGCGTGGACAACAACATTCTGAAGCTCGACTCGGCCTTCGACGCCACCGTACGGTTAATCAACAACCCGCAGAGCCCCGACTACCGTGTGGCACGCATCGTGGAGCAGATGAAGCTCTTCGAGGGGCAGCTCATCGTCCAGACGATGTTCCTGCGCGGCGAGTGCAACGGACGGCGGGTCGACAACACCACCGAGGAGGAGGTCTCGGCCTGGCTGCGCCTCATCGGCGAGATTCGGCCGCGGCAGGTGATGGTCTACTCGCTCGACCGCGACACCCCCTGCCCGATGCTCGAAAAGGTTCCGCGCGAGGAGCTCCGTGCCATTGCCGCACGGGTCGAGGCGCTCGGCATCGCCTGCTCGGTAGCCTGACGCACCCGAAAAAGACGACACACCATGCAGATACTCCTCTCCTGCGCCAAGACGATGTCCTCCGAGGGCTCCTTTGCGGCACCCCGCACAACCGCCCCGCGCTTTCTCCGCGAGGCCGAAGAGCTGGCTGCCCGCATGGCCGCCCTGACGACCGACGAGCTGGCCCGCCTGCTGCGCGTGAACGGCACCCTGGCGGCCGAGAACCGGCAGCGCTACCTCCGCTTCCACGACCCCGACGGCGAGGCCGTGGCCGCGCTGGCCGCCTACACGGGCATTGTCTTCCGCCACATCGCCCCCGAGCGCTTCACGGCCGACGACCTGCACTATGCCCAGCAGCACCTCCACATCACCTCGTTCCTCTACGGACTGCTGCGGCCGCTCGACGCCATCCGCCCCTACCG
>UMIY01016695.1_pt1 | contig 14548 bp, 15 predicted proteins | sample 1965921 | NCBI WGS metagenome assembly UMIY01 (sample SAMEA4836134, study PRJEB28245) | human gut metagenome | biome: gut microbiome; material: fecal sample | place: Denmark | collected 2008
TAGCTTATTTATTATACTCTTGTAATTTCTTCTTGTCAAGTGTTTTTTACAATTTTTTTGATTGTTTTTACTTGTCTTTTACAAAAGCCTTGCTGTCTTTGTGAGACAACTATTATAGTTTAGCATCTCAATCTTTTAATGTCAACTGTTTTTTATATTTTTTTAAATTTTTATTACATAATTAAAAAAAAAATAACAGCTGCATCTGTTACAGCTGTTTTATATTACTATTTTTCTCTTGCTTTGTCAAGTATTTTATAATAAATATTTTAATAAATTTTTTTACACTGCTTTTACCTTATAATTAAGTTCTTTAAATCTTTCCATATCTTCTTCTATGCTTGCTCCCTTTGTGGTTAGCAACACTCCAGATATTGCTGCATTAGCTCCTGATTTAAAGGCTGACTTGCCAAATTCTTCCATTAATGCACGTCCACCAGCTAGTCTTATAAGTGCTTTTGGCAGTATAAATCTAAAAGTTGCACAGGTTCTATTTACTTCTTCCATTGAAAGTGGTTTATTGTTTTCTAAAGGTGTATTTTTTATTGGATTTAGTAAGTTTACTGGCACCGAATGAATGTCAAGTTCTCTTAATTGTAATGCCATATCTATTCTGTCTTTTAAGTCTTCGCCAAGTCCTATTAGTCCACCTGAGCAAATTTCCATTCCTGCTTTTTGAGCTGCCTTTATTGTGTCGATCTTTTGCTCGTAAGTATGAGTGGTACATATTTCTGGAAAGAAGTTTCTTGATGTTTCGAGATTGTTGTGAATTCGTGTTATCCCCGCATCCTTTAATTTCTCAAAGGATTCTTCAGAGATTATTCCACCAGATATGCAGATTTTTATTCCAGGGGCTTTTTCATAAATTTTTCTTGTAATATTACAAACTTTATCTATGTCTTTTGCTGTAAGTCCCTTTCCACTGGCAACCATTGAGTATCTTGGAATTCCTCTCTTGTACTTGTCTAGTGCGTCATTTACAATTATTTCTTCATCTAACAAGTCGTATTCTTTTATATGTGTGTTGTAGTGTGCTGATTGCGCACAGAATTTGCAGTTCTCAGAGCACTTTCCACTTTTTGCATTTATTATAGTGCAAACATCAAAATCATTGCCACAGAAATATTCTCTAAGTTCATCTGCTGCTTTGGTCAAAACTTCATAGTCACTGTTGTAGATTTCTATTGCTTCGTCTCTTGTTACAATATATCCATTTTTTACTTTTTCTTTTAATTCAATAATATCCATCTCTTCAACTCCTAAAATAATTATATATTCCTAAGGAGCTATTGTCAATCTAGATAATATTTGAGTTAACATTGTTGTGCTAAATATTTAGTTCAGCCTCTATAGTATTCAAATACACCGAACTTTATCTTTTGATTTAACTTTCTGAATTTTCTCTCATATTCAGTTACTATATTTTCTGGATAATCCTCAAGTTTCATATCAAATTCTTCTACTAATGTTGAGAAGCCACAATCACTAAAATAATCTAAACTTTCTTCAAATAATTCCAAGTCATCTGTCTTAAAATATATTTGTGATTTTGCTTTTAAAATAACTTTATACTTTTCTAAAAATCTCGGAAAAGTTAATCTTCTTTTTTTGTGTTTTAACTTAGGCCATGGATTGCAAAAATTTATATAAATTCTACTTAACTCATCCTTGTCAAAATATTCTAAGATATTTTCTGCATTAATTGGCATCGCCCTTACATTTGTAAGCTCTTCATCTAAGATTTTTCTAGTAGCATAAATAAGTGCATTAGTCTCAATGTCTACCATTATATAATTTATATCTTTATTTTTTTTTGCTGATTCTATAGTAAATGTTCCCTTGCCTGCGCCAATTTCAAGATAAATTGGATTGTCATTTCCAAATACATCTTTCCACTTACCTTTATTTTCTTCTCCATTAAAAAATACATAAGGATTTTCACGCATCTCAGGAATAGCAAAATGTTTTTTTCTAAGTCTCATGTTATTCTCCTTTTTTTGCTTTAAGCATTATAACACAAGTTGTGTGAGAGTCAACAATTCTTATGACTTTTATTAAAATTTTTATACTTTCAAAAAAATAAAAGCCACAAGGCTTTTATAAAATTACAAATATTAATTTTTGCCAAGTATTTTTAATTCTTGTAAGGTCTTGTCCTTCCAGTCTTATAATCAATCCAAACACCCTTTTCAATATTTTTCACAAAAACTCTGAAATTTATCTCTTTGCCATGGTCCTCAATACTATAGGCTTCCATAATTACCCCTCTTGCCACAAGTTCATCTCCTACAAAAATAGGTGTAACTCTATATCGAACCTTTCTTCCAGTGTCTCTAATGTAATTTCCAACAGCATTTTCAAAAGGGAGCATACCCTTTGCATTAAAAGACCTAGTTCCAGTCATCAAATTTTTCCAATTATCATTTTCTCCAGTGAGCTGATAAGCAATGAGATGACACCTATTATAAACTGCTCCGCCTTCAACAAAATCATAAAACTTTTGATGCCAACCCGCAGGATAAACCTTTGAAATATCGCCCCTTGGCACTTTTGGTAGAGAATCAGGCCCAATAAGGGCATTGGCAGGCCCTACTCGATTTAACTTATCCAAATCCGAATAAAGTTCATAATCAGACCTCATCTTCAAATCATCATAAGAAAACTGTGGCGGATTTTTATCCATATCATAGTAGGGACTCTTTTCAGTAACCTCATATTTACTTCCAAAAATACTATCAATCTTATCAAAAAAGTTTCTGTTGTAACTTTCGTTGCCTATAAAGTCTCCACTTAATAAAACCCCAATAGCAATTACAAATACAACAGCAATAACTTTTAAAATTCTATTTCTTTTCATCATTTGCTCACCTTTTTAGATAATAAATATAACACTATTTACAATTATATAAGATTTTACATTTAAAAAAAGTTATTGTTTTAATTTTGATAAAAAAGCTCCAAAAATTTAGGTTTTACAAAAGCATTTATAACTTTTATATTAGTCGCTTTAAATATCTTACATACATATTGGGACTACAAATGTACAAGCTAGAAAAATAAAGTATCATAGGATCACTCTCTCACGCTCGTGGACTGGGGAAAAGTTGGTAAAATCGAAAGTACAAAGTATATCCATGATTTTCATTGATATGAAAAGGCTGGAAATCAATATAAAATAAAATTAAAACATAGAAAGGGAAAATAATGAAAATAATCCAAGTATATCAATCAGAATTTGATAAAGAAATTCCTTTGGAGTATGTTGGCAAAGTAAAATATATCGGACCTGATGATCCTTTAAGCTTTGTAAATAATGGGGAATATAATATTGTTTTTGATGAAACTGAGGAGGATTATGTATATATACTCAATGAGCCGAATAAATTAGGCGGGGAATTTTTTTATATAGATGACCCTAGGGGAATACTAAAAAAATATATGAAAGAATATAAGGATTAGAAGCACTCTAACAATAATAAGTTGGATGTGCTTCTTTAGTATAGAAAATGCTGAAATATAAAAAGAAACCTTGTAATAGAGCTATTCAATACGAAAAAACACAAAAACATGGCAATTACCACCGCATACGCGGAGACTACTAAACTTTTTCACTTTGCCTTAATTTTAACTATTAATAGTAAACATAGAATGATAACCAATATGTTACTAGCTACTCCGAGGTCCTTAAAAATACTATCGCATTTATCGTTATGATTAAGCTTAATAAAATTATATTCGTATCTCTTTTTTTTCATTTTGACTCAATGGGGACTTTATAATATAATACCCTTAAAGAGAGAGGGAATTCCCATCTCTTGGAGTTACTATTTTAAAAATTCTTTTATTAATCCGATAATGGCGATTAACAGATTGAGTAAAAGTATTATTAATTCTAGTAGCTCTTTTTTATTACCCTTTTTAAGTTTCTTAGGATTACCCCCCGCATAAGGCGGGGACTACCTACTACTTGTTCCAATTGGTCTTTTGTCGCAATTGGTCACTACTTGAGTAAGTGAAGGTTGGTCCATGTGGCATAAAGTTTTTTGATAAATAGCTTCTTCCCACATTGAATTTGCAATTATTATTTCTTTTACAGTCGGTAAGATTACATTTCCAAGTCCTTCTTCCTTTAACTCTTTTGATAAAATTTCTTGCCTTGAAGCACCATCAATTACAATTCTTTCTACATCAATTTTTTTAAGAAAATCAATCATCCAATAATCGCCATTTCTTATGTTTTGACAGTCTATTGATTCAACAAATATTCTGTTTGATAAAGTTTTAACTGCAATTGATAAGGCTACATTGGTTCCATCTTTACCAAATTTTATTCCTGCATATAATTTGCCTTTAAGAGTAGGTAGCTTCTTAACTTTCAAAGCTTTCCACTCATATTCAGAAATTGCAGATTTTTGATTATATCTTAACCATAAGCCAAGCCTTTGAATGTTAAAGTCTGTTTCATCTGGACCAATTTCTTCTTCAATTGCTCTTTCTGTTAATTTATAACCCATTGATGGATTTGTGAGATACCATAAGTCTTTATCATGAATATCACTCATGTCTTCTACAGACCATTCAGCCCAACCGTTGTGCTTTCTTCCACCAGATAGGATTGACTCACGGTATTTTGTAAATACAGTCCCCCCTGAAACCATTGTTGGTGGAGTCCCACACATTATGGTCATTGGATTGTCTGAGTCTGTAACTGTATATTTAAGAGCAGACTCTTGATCATCTGTGTACTCTTGAGCTTCGTCAATAATAAGCATGTCAAAGCCTTCTCCGAGACCACCTGTAGATGTCCTGGTTCTGAATTGTATTACTCCACCATATTCATTGAGTTCAATTCTTTCTTGCCCTTTCGCTTTAATTGATGAGAAGTTTTCTTTGTCTACAAGTCCCATATCCTCAAGATATTTCTTTAGCTTCTCAAAAGATGAATGAGATGTTGAGATCCTGTGAGCTGTGTGTAAAATATTTAGTCCGTGAAATAGTCCCCAAAGTTCAGCCATGTAGACCACTTCGGTTTTCCCATTTCTTCTTGGAACTGCGTAACCAAACTTGGAGTGAGTCCACAGACCCTCATCATTTATGGCAAACAAATCATTTACCATTTTTTCTTGCCAAGGAAAGGGACTTCTTCCAGTCTTTTTATAAAGCTCTACTGCCTCATTCCCTAGCGATTTTTTATAATCTAAAATTACCGACTTAGTGGGAGTTTGACTTCCATATTTTTTCAAAATATCAAACTCCTTTTATAAAATTAATCGTGTGAATTTGCGTGTGATTTTTACACAATTAACTCACGATTATCTTTCTTTAATTTAATACTGTTATCTTTAATAACAATATATAATGCTTCTCCCAACCTTGAAACTATATCCTCAGAAAGTTCTAAATTATACATGTCTGAAATCCCGTGTAATATTTCGTGAATTAAGGTTGCTTTGTTTTGTTCTTCATCGTTTAACGATTCATTAAGATAAATTTCACGCTTATTATAGTCTATTTCGCCATAACAATCCTTTCCACTATCTATTAGATTATGGTTTGGATTTGTTTTTATAATTTTATAATTTTTCCAGCCTATTTTTATTTCATCTAACATTTTTCCTCCAATAAAAAAGCACATCTAACATTTGTAGTTAGTGTGCTTTTAATACCATGCGACCATACCTGATTCTTTAAAATTACCATTTTCATCAGTCAGTACAGATATTGCTTTATAAAAATAATTTTCTCCTGCTTTAGGGATTTCTTTCTTTTGAATTTCATTTGTATCTGGGTTAAAAATTATTACACCCACATCATTCATATCCCCTTCAGGATATATCTCATATTTATAAAATCCATCTTTAAAATAAATTTGCTTAAACTTAACCATATTTAATCATCACCACTTTTATACTTATAATGTAAATTTGCTATATCATGTGCTTCCTGATACGAATACCCTTCTTTATACATTAAATCATGTTCCATTCGTTCATGTCTAAGTAAAATTAAATCATTCTCTTTAATATTATCATTATTTATTAACCTATTCCAAGATTGAGCCATTTCATAATCAGGTCTAAATAGCATTTTACCTTCTTCTAAATCATGTAGATCGTTAAAAATATGATTGAAAGCAATTTCTACATCTTGCTTAGTGAAATCTTTCATTAAATCAAAGTTTTTAATATTACTAAATATCTTTCTCTTAGTAATTTTCTGATTACTATTTTTTATGGAATCATACATTAAATACGCATGCTTATCTTTTCTAATATACTCATAATCAAAAAGATAATCATTTGATTCGTCTCTAAAGTAATTTTTAGCCCCACTGGCTCCAGTAAATACTTTGCTAAATTTAATTCTTTCTTGAACTTCCTCATTACCATCAGAGTCAATCCATTTCTTAGACCACACATCTTGTTTTTTACCATTGCCAGGTAAATAATCAACTGTGCATTTGCAGAATCTATGTCTTCTATAAACATCTTTTGGAACATCAGGGTATTCATACGTACCAACAACTTCTTTGCACCAATCGCAACAAGTACCAACTTCTTTTCTCACTATCTTAGGAGTTAACCCTGATTTATATTGAAAATCAGCGTTTGTTTTAATTGTGTCATCAACTATACTTTGTGTAAAGTTTTTTATTGGTTCTTCTAGTAACCATTTACCCTCTTTAAAGTCTTCGTACTCACTAATTTTATTGACTATTCCGTCAATCCTATCTTGATTAAGCTCTGGTTTAATTGCTTTTAATGAAATAGAATCACCCCCGCACACGCGGGGACTACTCAAAATTAGCAATAACATTAGGATATTTTGAAGGATCACCCCCGCATACGCGGGGACTACGACTTTAAGTGTCCAACTTGTGGTCAAGACCTGGGATCACCCCCGCATACGCGGGGACTACCAAAACACGATAACTTTTTACACCAAGTTTTAAGGATCACCCCCGCATACGCGGGGACTACTAGTTCCAATTAGTGGGATATGAGTTTTACTTGGGATCACCCCCTCATACGCGGGGACTACGAGAAATAGGCTTAGTAGACTTGGTAAATGACGGGATCACCCCCGCATACGCGGGGACTACTTATTTATTTATTAAGTGTTTTGATTTTTGTTAGGATCACCCCCGCATACGCGGGGACTACGCACCTTTACCATGGATTTTTAAGAACATTTTAGGATCACCCCCGCATACGCGGGGACTACTGTTGAGTGAAAAACTTAATCCAGTCTAAACGAGGATCACCCCCGCATACGCGGGGACTACAAGATAATTCTGAATTAACTGTTGAATTCCTTGGGATCACCCCCGCATACGCGGGGACTACTAACTAAAATCATTTATAAAAAATTTATCAAGAGGATCACCCCCGCATACGCGGGGACTACATTTACTTATATTGTTTCCGGTTCTGGAATTTAGGATCACCCCCGCATACGCGGGGACTACAGTCATTAAATTACCTAAAATATCAATAACAAAGGATCACCCCCGCATACGCGGGGACTACCTCCTCTTGTCTGCCCTGGTCTTTCAGACTCCAGGATCACCCCCGCATACGCGGGGACTACAAATACACCGTATATGAGTTAAAGCCACTAACAGGATCACCCCCGCATACGCGGGGACTACTTTTGTGTGATGCTGCAGGAAGATGTGCCCAAGGGATCACCCCCGCATACGCGGGGACTACATAACACTGTTTTAAAAGAAAAAGACACGCTAGGGATCACCCCCGCATACGCGGGGACTACTTATTTATGGCTAGCACATTACCAAGGTTTACAGGATCACCCCCGCATACGCGGGGACTACTTTACAATGCTGTCCACTGTTTCTGCAGGAACAGGATCACCCCCGCATACGCGGGGACTACATCTGCTCAACAAAACGACTCCACAAAAATATAGGATCACCCCCGCATACGCGGGGACTACATAAAAAGAGATTGGATAACATCAAAGAACAGGGGATCACCCCCGCATACGCGGGGACTACGGTACCTTTAAATCAAGTTTGTCTGATAGGCTAGGATCACCCCCGCATACGCGGGGACTACATTGAATGTTACGAAACTGAAGACGGAAGATTAGGATCACCCCCGCATACGCGGGGACTACCTGCTGGCGAGGGTGGAGAAACGGCAACTGCTGGGATCACCCCCGCATACGCGGGGACTACGAAGACAAACAGGGATTGAAGTAGATTCAAACAGGATCACCCCCGCATACGCGGGGACTACTTCAGCAAGCACTTAATTTTAAGACTACGGATAGGATCACCCCCGCATACGCGGGGACTACAGTTAAAAGATCCCATAATCATGCCCTTTTTATTTTAAGGTATCCAATAATTTTTTCACTTTTAAAATTAACTTTTCTTCTAAAATTGCATCTTCCAATGCCCTGTGAGGTACTTCTTCCTCTATTCCATAGGTTTTCAAAACTGTGTTAAGTTTATAATTTTTGAGAAATAAGTTTTCTTTTTTTACATATTGCATGATGTCATAAACTTTATTTTTTATCTTTGGCAAATTTTCTCTAGCCAAGGCTTCATTTAAAAATTTTATGTCGAAGTTTACATTATATCCAACAAGATTTTTTTCGCCAATAAACTCTAAAAATTCTTTTAAAGCTTTGCCTATAGGCACTCCTTCTCTTTCCAACATTTTATCATCTATCTTAGTTAGCCTTACTATTTCTTCTGGCAATTTTCCTTGAATTTTTATTAATCTTTGAAATTCTTCTCTGTTTTTTCCTACTTTCACTGCACCTATTTCAATAATTTTATTATTATTTATGTCCAGCCCGTCAGTTTCTATGTCTACTACTACATATTCTTTGGATTTTTCCTTTTCTGCTTCTTTTTTTAATTTGCTGTGCTCTATATTTTTTATTTTTTTAAATTGAGCTGCTTTTGAAAATCCTTCTTTTAAGGCCTTTTCTCTTTCTGTTTCTTCTTTCTTTACAAGAACTAATGGTAGGCCCTCTGAATCTATTACTTCTCTAATTCCATTTATTGTTTCAAAGTTATATCCAATTTCGTTCCTGTGGTAATAAGATATTGTCGCCTCGCCATCTTTTAAATTATCTTTCACTCTATCCCAAAGTTTTTCTCTAACTTTTGTGTTGAGATTTCCAACATATACTCCAGTAGCAACTTCTTGCAGCCATTTGCTCAAATCTCCTCTAAGAGAATTGGGAACTTTTGATAGTGTTATTACTGTGAAAGGCATTAGTTATCACCTTCTGTGTAATTCACTCCATATTTTACTAATTTCCCCTTGTCATCCCAAAGACTTATGGTGTCTAAATTTATTATATCATCTGGATTTATTTCCATTAAATACTGTAAGTCATCCACGATTTTCTTCATCAACTTTCCATCAAGGCACTTATCTCGAAGCTTCTGTCTAGCTATTCTTCCTATATTGTCGTCTTCTGATGCTTCTTCTGCTATTTCAAAGGAAAGTGGTATTGTGTATTGAGCCTTGTATAAATCTGCTACATCATAAACAAAGGATTTATCGTGACCTGTGTGGACGAAGCCAAGTCCTGGCGACATTCCTAAGGCAACTATTACACTGTGACAAACTCCATAGAGTGCTACATTGGCAGCTGATAGCGCCTTGTTTACTATGGTACCTTCTTCATAATTGTCTGGATCGTAATCTCTTTTTGTCCATTCAACTCCATGCATTTTTGCTTCTTTTCTGTATAAGTTTCTTATTCTTGCTCCTTCTCTTCCTCGAAGCTGCTGCATAGTTAGTTTCATGACATCTTCATCTGGAAATCGCATTTGATACATTTTTCTTGCCACTAATAATCTAGTGTTTCTGTTCGAAAATAATACTGCTTGTTTTTCAAGAAATTTTGTTGAATGTGCCAAGGGTCTTCCGTTAGCATAAAGTCTTACTCCTCTTTCGCCAGCCCAAATTATAGATGTGCCTGTGTCAGCTAATAATTCAACTGCTCTGTGGCTTATGTCTGTTCCTGGCCCTAGCATCAATATCCCAATTATGGCAGCTGGTATTTTTATTATTCCCCTGCTGTCAACAACTGTCAGTGCTCCGTCTTGTCTATTTATCTTTGCGTGCTCAAGGTAAATAAAGCTAACCCTATCTTCGATTCTAGGTAATTCTGTAAGCTCAGGCTTTTTCCCACCAGCAATTTCATTCATTTTACATCACCGGTATAACAGTCATCATTCCAAATCCATAAGCTTTTTCTCTTCCTATGCCCTCTTTAAGTGTCTTTATAAATTTTTCTCTGTCTTTTATTTTAAGCTTACCTTCATAGACAACTTTATTTAGTTTTACATGTTTCATGCCTCTTTTCTTGAGAAGAGGATGTGCTCTTTCAACTATTTGAAAATCTTCATCTTTTAATTCAAATCCATTTTTTAAGGATCTGTCTAATAAAAATTTTCTTTGGTCTTCGATGTTGTAGCAGGGATATATTTTTCCTCTGCCTTTAGTATTTTCATCCATTTTTGATATTACAGGGTTTAAGGCTACTCTAAATCTAAGTGTCTGACCTTCTTTTAGTTTTTCTAAAAATTTTTCATAATCCTTTGTCCTTGCAGTATTATCTACTCCATATTTTTCCAAGGCCTTTAAATCTGGCTTTACTTCTGAGACTATTAAAAGAAAAGTTCTATCGCCTATTCTATCAATTCTCCACAATTTTCTGCTTCGCTCTTTTTCATTAATTTCCTCTGGAAAACTCATCTCAACCCAATTGTGGTAAGCTCCAAGATGAGTGAGGTCTCTAATTTTTCTTCTGTTCTTAAGGTCAATTTCAACTTGTGATATATACATATTAACCTCCTATTGCTCCAAAGGCATCATGCTCAGTCTCGCCCACATTCCTATCTACTTCGATGTATAAGAATGATTCGCCCCTATAGTCAAACTTCCTCTCTCTTTGTGAAAAAGAAATTGCCTTGTCCTTTCTAAGTTTTTCTCTGGAATTATTTATAATTTTTGAATCGCCACAAATTTTTAGTCTATTGCCCTTAGTTAATCTATTAAATTTACTCGCTTGCCAATCTGTCTTTTTTAATAATTCAATTGCCTCTTCTTCGTAAATTCCCATGATAAAATCATAAGTAACTGGGCAAGATCTTTTCCCTAAAAATATTTGAAAGTAAGGTTTCTTTAAGCTTTCATAAATTTCATTTATAAAGTCATCGTCATTGTGACTTAAAGCCACTAAAAATATAGCATCAGAAAGATAATATCTATTTGTTACATAATTTCTATCAAGAGTTCCATTAGCTTTTAATTTTTGTGCAATATGATAATCTCTTAAAAGAACTCCAGCTTGATCGATTCTCACTCCAAAGTCTAATTCATTTAATTTTTTTAGTTTTTCTTCTTCATCTCGCCTATATCCTAGAGAGGCTGCAAGCATACCTAAGACTCCACTCTTTGATGGATAGTCATCAGTATGCCTAGTTTCAAAATTTGAGCCCGTGCCCCAAGCTTGCAAGGGCCCCTCTAATTTTAATAAAATACTTTTCAATTTACTCACCCAATTCGTCAGGTATTATTTCTCCAAGTTTTTCTTCTAAATCTTTTAATAAAGCTTTAAAATTGTCTTCAACTTTTATTCCATCAATGCTATTAAATTCATTTAGTGATAGGCAAAAAGTTGCAAGAGGTTCTTCTACAAATTTTTCTGATTTTTTGTATTCTTTTAAAAGTTTTTCTACTGATTCTTCCACAAAGCCTTTATTTTTGTAAGCCTTTACTGGGTTTTCAAAGGCACTTACAAGATTTACTGGTCTATCCTCTCTCAAAGTAACAATAATAAATGAAGGTATAGTTGTGTTTGCAAAAGTGTTAACTTTTCCTGTAGGAAGTGATTTTGCAAAAGCTTCTACAAAGAGTTTTAAGGCGTTAATTGTCTCTTCCTTATCGGATAGTTGTCTCACAAACTCGTGAACAGCAACATTTGCATATCTATATAGGGTTGAGGAATTATATTCAATTGTTCCTAACATTCCTGCTCCTGCATTTGTTTCTTCTTGTAAGTCATCTACTGCTGTAAAGAAATCAAATTCTGTTTCTACTGAGTGAGTTGATATTGCATGAGCAACTTGACATGATGCGTCTTCATTAAGTGATGGATCATCTGCAACCATTCGTCCAAAAAGTGCTATGTCAACAGCTGGGTCATCTTTTAACATTTCCTTTAATAAATTTTTGTCTTTAATTTTATCTACTGCGGCTCTTGCCAATTTTTCTGCTTGAGAATTTCCCAAGAAAAACAAAGCTGTAGTTTTAAAATTTTTAGTTTTTACTCCAGCCTCTTTTAATATGTCATCAGCCATCTTTAGTGCTTCTTCATCATTTATGCTTGAATCAATTTTCTTTATTTTTGAAGCGATGTAATCAGGAATTTTATAACTTCTCACACCAACATTTCCATCTTCAGAATTTTCCAAAAAATAACTTCTTATCGCTCTTTTCCAACTTTGTGAACTTACTCTTGAACGTCTAGTACCCCCATATTGAGCAGTTTTAGGGCTACCAGTGTCATCTCTATTTATATTTGATGGCGGCAAAGTTTGTATAGCATTAACATCCATAAATAAATTCTTAGTTTTCATTTTCTTCTACTCCTTCTTCTTTTTCATTTTTTACAAAATAATATCTGCTTGCCCATGAGAATTTTACTTCTTCTCCATATCCAGTTAAAAATTTATATAAATCTCCTGAAAGTTTTGTATAATTAACCTTCGCATCAGTCTTTGACTTTAAAAGTTTTACCATTTGTCTCATGTGATGTGACAATTCTTCAAAAGTTGATGATGTAATCATGGTATTAAATCTTCTGTCTGCTGCTAGAGAATCCTCTCCCTTTCTGAGAAAACTTAGTGAATAGCCAAGATTTTTCCATTTTTCTGCATCTTCACTTAATAAAACACTTTCTGCCTCAGCTTGTTGATGTAGCCCATAAAGCTGGATTGTTGTCACTATTGCTTTTTCTTCTAGAGATAGTTTTCCATCAGAACTTAAAAAATCTTCTGGCAAATATCTAAAAAGCAAAGGCAAAAGGTCAATAGATTCAGTTAGTGGTCTATTAATTGAATTTCTTATATTAGCTAAATTTGCCCTGCCATTACTAGAGTTAATTTCAGAATTAATCTCACTTAGTATATTTCTTGTGACCGATTCAACTCTAAAGCTTTTGCTCTTTTCTTTAACCATTTTATCCTCCTATCCTATAGTTTTATTTAAAATATTTATAAATTTGTTATAACAAGTTGCAATATTCATAACCTTACCATCTTTTGCGATACCCCTGTAATCTCTTGAACTTGCTTCAAAAATAATAGTTTTCGCTTCATTTTTTACAAGAGATTTTAATTCATCTCTCCACTCTCTAGTCCTCTTATTTTTATCATCATTTTTCTCTATGCTTGCAAGCCATTCTTTAAAAGGCTCATTGAGTTTGTAATAAAGCTCCTCAACTTTTTGGCTTTTGAAATCTTTGCTCTTGTCATTTCTAACTGTCATTATGTCAGCAATAAAGTATCCAAAAATTCCACCCACAACTTTTTTAGTTAGGTCTACTTCAGCATTTATTCTAGGCACCCAACCATTTTTATAGGTATCACTAAGTACCATTTCATTTATTACCATATCATCATAAATTTCATCTACTGGAACGCTTGATGTTGGAACTCCATTATCCTCCAAACTAATTCCTTTAACCGTAATATTATAATTTCCTAATAATTCTTCCTTCTGTCTAACATAATTAATAATCCCAGGTATTTTTTGATGTTTTTTATTATTTCCATCATATTCTTCGGGAATAGTTATCATACCAAAGGAGCGCCATAGAGACTCATCACTTTTATGTTTTCTTTGTATATATTCGCCTTCTCTTGGGCCCTTGTTTATAAGTGTCCATAAAGTCATTGGTTCAAGTTCCGGAATTTTATCTCCAAATCTTGGAAATATAACTGTTTTGATTTGGAATGGTTTATTAAAATCAGTTTTTGGATCTACATATATCGCTCGAGACCAAATAGTATATAATTCTGCCAAATTGTTTGGAATCTTATTTAAAAGTCTTTCTTTAATAATTTTTTTTGATTCATATTCCCAACAAGGTCTTTCAATTAAACCAATATGATTATTATCTAGGCCAGGAATAATTAAATTTAACAACAATGTTTCAAATAAATTATTTCCTTTTATATAAATGCCGCCTATTTGAAAAAGCCAACCTATATCTCCAGTATATTTCTCAGTATCAAAAACCGCTTTATCAGATAATCCTGAATAATTTTGAAATGTTATTAGCCATCGCAATGCTTCATCTACTGTCATAATCTCTTTGTTAAAATTATTTTCATATTTAGGTGAAAAAAGTGCCGTTTTATTACTGCTTTCACAAATCTTCCTATTGATAGTCTTGCCTAAAACTTCCGTTGCTTCTCCTTTCTTTAATTTCTCGTTACTTATATCTTCCTTTCTCACTTGGTAAAAAGGATACTTTTCATCTAAAAAGT
>UMIY01055932.1_pt1 | contig 14542 bp, 9 predicted proteins | sample 1965921 | NCBI WGS metagenome assembly UMIY01 (sample SAMEA4836134, study PRJEB28245) | human gut metagenome | biome: gut microbiome; material: fecal sample | place: Denmark | collected 2008
CCTACCGCGTGACCCCCGAGGGACGGCGCTACAACAAGCTCTTCTTCCCGGGACGCATCGTCTCGACGGGATGGTCGTTCGGCTACACCTTCAAGTCGCGTGACGACCGCTCGCAACCGGCCGTCAACGACATCACCAGCATCCCGCCCGAGTACATGAACCCCTTCTACGACCCCTACGGGTCGATGGACCCCGTGCTGCGCCGGCAATACATGGCCCAGACCTACTACGACTTCTCGCTGCCGTGGAACTTCGGCTTCAACTATACGGTCAACTACTCGGTCTCCTACGGCAACTATCCGCCCAAGGGCTACCGGGCCAACGTCTCGCAGACCATCGGCTTCAACGGCAGTGTCAACATCACCCCCAAGATGGGCGTCACGTTCCAGGGCGGTTACGACATTGCCAACAACAAGCTCACCACCTCTTCGGTCTCCATCACGCGTGACCTGCACTGCTGGCAGATGTCCTTCTCGTGGATTCCCTTCGGATACTACCGCAGCTGGAGCTTCAACATCGGCGTAAAGGCCGCCTCGCTTGCCGACCTGAAGTACGACAAGAGCCAGAGCCGCTACGACAACATGTACTGATGCCGGGGGGGGCCGACAGGAGCCGACAGGGACGGACGGTTGCCCGGTGGGAACGAACCGGGGACCGACACGAACAGACAGAAACCCGGCGAGATGAACAGAAGCCGGCGCGGCTGGATGCCGGAGAGGCAGCGGCACAAAACATAAAGCGGACACTCGTCGGAGTGTCCGCTTTTACATCTTCCGGCCCGCCTGCGCGCGGAGGCAGCTCTCCGCACGTAGGGGCCGAGGCAGGGAATTAGAGCCGCTGCCGGACTGCCGGATGGCCGGCAAAGGCACCGCGGCCCAGCTTGACGCCCGAGGAGCTGCCCGCAGCCGACCCTTCGGAAACCGCATCGATGTCCAGACGCTGGATTGCGGTGGTCACCAAGCCCAGCTCGCTCACGCCGAAGACCAGTACCGAGCACTTCGTCCCGGGCAGAACGGAGAAGCCGTGGTCGATGGCCGAGACGGTCGCCTTGCCCTTCGAAAGAATGCCGGGGGCGAACCAGCTCGAAATACCCTCGTACTGCTCCATCGAGAGCACCAGCGCAAAGGCATAGCCGTAGTCGCCGCCGTTGTCGGCCACCACGTCGCTCTGGGGGAAGGCCACGTAGTAGTGTTCGGTATCGTCCGAGGGGGGTCACCTCGACCGTCACGTTAACCGTATTGAACGGCTCGCCGGTCTCGGAATCGGTCACCTCGACCAGCTCCTGGCCGGTCACCTCGACGTCGAACGTGCAGTTGCTCGTCGCCTTCCACTCGGGCGTGGTGAAGTTCTTGATGTAGAGCGGCGTGGTGACACGTACGGGCTCCTCCTCGTTCGAGGAGTCGAACTCCACGCCGTAGGCATAAAGCATGTAGTCCACACCGGGATTCAGGATGCGCGTATCGTAGACGCTGTTGCCCGTTTTCGAGGCCTCCTCCATCCACTGGTACCACTTCACCCAGGGCATGGCGGCCGTCATCGCCTTGTAGTAGCCGAAATCATACCCCTCGATGAAGGCCATGTCGGAGTCGTAGGCCAGATACTTCTCGACGGGAATCTGTGCGAACTGATAGAGCAACGCTCCGTCCTTGGGCTCGACCCGCAGCCGCGCCGAGCGATAGGTGAGGTTCTCGACCGTCAGGGCAATCGGCGCCTCACTCGTCGTGATGTCGACGCTGGCGAAGGCCGAAGCCGAGAGCGTCACACCCTCGGCGAGCAGCGCCTGCACGGAGAAGCGGTAGGTCGTACCGAGCGAGAGCGTACGTCCGCGCTCGCCGCCCAGCTCGACCGACGTTGCGGCAGTCTTGCCCGACAACAGAGGGTGGAGCTCCTCGCCCACCACCTCGTCGAGGCAGTAGGCATACTCGGCGGCATCCTCCACGGCCGACCACCCGAAGGCGAGCAACACGGGCTCCGTGGAGCGCTCCTCGCTCTGCCCGATGGCGGGAGCCGCCAGCGACAGATTACCCTCCCCGTCGGAGGAGTCGCAGGCGACGGTGCCGAACAGCAATACAGCCACTACCCAAACCTTGAACCAACCATTAACCAGATTTTCTATAAGCATTGAAACTTTTACAGGATGAATAAAAAAACCGGCCGTCCCCGACAACGGCCCGGCAGCGTGCACCGAGTGATATCAAGGGCGGTCTGATGGAGACAAAGATAGGACAAATCATCGGAAAAATCGACCAAAACAGGTAAAAAAGTAAGGGGATGGCCGCTTTTGCAGCCATCCCCTGCCTTTCAAGACAGAGGGCAATCCGCCCGTCCGCACGCCGATTCAAAGACGCGTTACGGGCGAGGCCTTGCGCTCGAACGTATTGGCAAACCGGAAGGCGGGCATGCCGAGCGCCAGCACGGCGCAGACGCGGCGCCCGTCAAGACCCAGAAGCTGCTCCAGCGCCCCCTTCTGGCGGCGTCCGGCCACCAGCACGAAGCCCATGTATATCTGACTCACACCCAGCGCCTCGGCCATGAGCGAGGCGTTCTGGCAGGCCAGATTGGAATCCTCGACCGCAAAGCGGCTCTTGAGCGGAGCGTGGATGAAGAGCACGGCCGTCGCACCCCGCAGGATGGGGTCGCGCCCCTCTGCATACTGCTGCTTCATGCGGCGGAAGGCGGGCAGATAGCGCGCGGCGTCGGGCATCAGGAAGCGCACGAAGGGGCGCATGAGCGGATGCGACAGCAGCCGCGCCGTACGGTCGAAGACTCCGAGCGTGAACTCCGTCACGGCGCGCAGCTTCGCGGGGTCGGTCACCAGCGTATAGCCCAGTTCGCGGGCGTTGGAGGCCGTCGGGGCGCAGTCCGCCGCGGCGACAATCCGCCGCAACGCCTCCTCGGGCACGGGCATGTCGGTCAGCGCCCGATTCGAGCGGCGTGCCCGGATCAGCAGTTCGACCGCATCGGCCGACGGCAGCGCCGCGCGGTCGAGCGGATGGATTGTCCCGGCCGGGAAGAGCTCATGGTCGATGGCCGACGCGGGGCAGACCGCCACGCAGTGGCCGCAGCCGATGCAGCGGTCTGGCCGCTGCACCGTAACCGGCATACCGGGCTTCTCCTGCTCCAGAATCTCGAAGGGGCAGACCCGCACGCAGCGGCCGCACCGGATGCACTTGTCGCTAATCTCAATTCTCATTGTCGTCGTTTGTTTTACCGCACGTCGCCTACCGTCTTCGGGTCATGCCGGTAGCGGAAGACCAGCGCGAAGACCAGCGCCACGACCAGTGCATAGCCCGCAAAGATGAGCCACGAGGTCGACCAGCCGGCCACCATTGCCTCGGCATCCGTCTGCGAATAGACGAAGCGGTTGACCACCGCCTGCGCTCCGAGCGTGCCGATGGTGGCGCCGATGCCGTTGGTCATAATCATGAAGAGCCCCTGGGCGCTCGAACGGATGGCGACGTCGGTCTCCTTGTTTACAAAAAGCGAGCCCGAAATGTTGAAGAAGTCGAACGCCACGCCGTAGACAATCATCGAGAGGATGAACATCCAGACACCGGGACCGGGATTGCCCAGTCCGAACAGTCCGAAGCGCAGCACCCAGGCCAGCATTGCCATAAGCATCACGTTCTTAATCCCGAACCGCTTGAGGAAGAAGGGAATGAGCAGAATGCAGAGCGTCTCCGAGACCTGCGAGAGCGAGATGAGCGCATTGGCGTGGTTCGCGCCGAAGGTCGAGGCAAACTGCGGAATGTCACGGAAGCTGGTGATGAAGGGGTTGGCAAAGCCGTTGGTTATCTGGAGCGAGACGCCCAGCAGCATCGAGAAGATGAAGAAGAGCGCCATCTTGCGCTGCTTGAAGAGCGTGAAGGCGCGCAGGCCAAGCGCCTCGACCAGGCTCTTGCGCTCGCCGCCGCGGCTGACCGGGCACGAGGGGAGCGTCATGGCGTAGACACCCAGCACCAGCCCCAGCACGGCGCACTGCACGAACTGCATGTAGGTGGTCTGGAAGCCCGCCGCGTCGCACAGGAGCATCGAGCAGATGAAGCCCACGGTACCCCACACGCGAATCGGCGGGAAGGACTTCACCGTATCGTAGCCCGACCCTTCGAGCACGCAGTAGGCCACCGAGTTGGAGAGGGCGATGGTGGGCATGTAGAAGGCGACGCTGAGCGAGTAGAGCGTGAAGAGCACGCCGAACGAGACCCCTTCGCCCGTAGCCAGGGCGTAGTAGCCGGCCGCCCCCATGAAGAGCGCAGCCAGCAGGTGGCAGATGCCCAGCAGCCGCTGCGCCGGCACCCAGCGGTCGGCAATGATGCCCACGATGGCGGGCATGAAGAGCGACACGATGCCCTGCATGGCATAGAAGATTCCGATATGCGAGGCCAGTCCCACGCCGACGAGGTACGACCCCATGGAGGTCAGGTAGGCTCCCCAGATGGCGTACTGGAGAAAGTTCATTACGGTAAGGCGGAATTTAACTCCCATAAAAACAACGGTTTAAGGTTACATTTGCGTTTTGTGTCGGTTTGTCGTCCAAAAAAAGTTTAAACAAAAATACTTTTTTTTTGCGATTTTCTTTGCATTTGCAAAATAAATATCTACTTTTGCATCACCAAAACGTCATTGAGCTATGGTGTAATGGTAACACAACAGATTCTGGTCCTGTTATTCTTGGTTCGAATCCAGGTAGCTCAACAAAACCGCTCCTCTTCAGGAGCGGTTTTCTTTTTCCCCGGAGCCGTCGCAAACCCCGACCGACCCGGCGTTACAGATGCTCGGGACACCCCCTCGCACCACGCTCCCACCGATTGACCGTTGACCGCGCGGCCCCGCTGCTCCACAGCGCGGCGCAAGCCTTTCGCGGACCTTTGCCCACCACCGACAACCTCCCGACCGTCGTTCAACCCTCACCTATTATAAGAGCGCAGCCGCATCTTCCGCCGCAGAGGGTGCGCCCGCCCCGAACGAAGCGCCGCTCCGTTACCCCTGCACGCTCTGCTGGCCCGGCACACTTCGACTTCCCGGCCCGCTCCGACATCGGCCCGCTCCGCAAACAAGGCTCCAAAACGAACCATTCTGCACCCGATGTCGGGAAAATGTGCCGAAAATGTACTTTTTTACTCCGAAAGATGCAGAGTAAACCTTTTTTTACTACATTTAGCACGAACAAATCATCAAAATCAACCCGCTATGAAACAGCACCGCTTCTTCCATGCCCTGCTGCAAGGGCTATTTGCCGGCTTCGCCGCCGTTTCGCTCCTGACCGGATGCAGCGACTCGAAGACCGACTCCCCCACTCCCACCCCCAAACCCGACCCGGACCCCGACACCCCGACGGCCGTCACCTTCGCCATCACGCTCGGCAGCTACGACCAGCAGGGTGTCTCGCTCAAGGTCACCCCGTCGGACGAGAAGGCGTCGTACTACTGCAACCTCTTCGAGGCGTCGACCTTCGAGGGACTCTCCGACGATGCCCTGCGCACCTTCATCAAGGGGCTCGAGGCCGAAGCGTCGCTCCTGCACACCGGCACCGGGGAGTTCACCCTTGCGCGTGAGCTCACCCCCGCCACCAAGTACCGCATTCTGGTGGCCGGCCACGACGCCACGGCAGGCTTCACGGGAGACTTCGCGCTGAGCGAACCCTTTGAGGTGGAGGCTTCGGCCGAACCCGAGCCCTTCTCGTTCGAGGTCAAGGAGGTCACCTTCAACAGCGCCTCCATCCTTGTCAAGCCGCTCGACGCCTCGATGTCCTACTTCATCGACGTGCGCGATGCCGCTTCGGTCGACCAGATGGGCGACGAGAAGCTCGTCGAGGAGCTGCTGAAGCTCTACGGAGGCGCCATGGCCTTCCTCTTCACCTATCAGGGCGAGAAGACCATCTCTTCGGGTGTCGACTTCGGCTCGCTGCAGCCCGACACCGAGTACTACGTCTCGGCCTTCGGCTACAACGAGGCAACGAACAGCGCATCGACCAAGCTCGCCAAGATGAAGTTCAAGTCGGCCGCTGCGGGCGACCCGACGCAGAACTCCTTCACGTTCGACATCGCCGACGTCACCGCCAACGGCGCCAACATCACGGTGCACCCCTCGGACGCCAGCGTGTTCTACGTCTGGGACGTCATCACCGAGGCGAACTACAAGAGCTACGGCCAGAACAACGACGGCCTGCGCAAATACCTGAACGACTACATCGAGAGCCAAATCAGCACGTCGTTCCCCACGCGCGAGGATGTCGTTGCGGTCTGCGGCGTGCGCGGAGAGAGCAACTTCGGCTACGAGTCGCTGCTGCCCAGCACGACCTACTACATCTGGGCCATCTGCGTCGACGCTTCGGGCAACCCGACGGCCGACCCGGCGCTGAGCGAGTCGTTCACCACCAAAGAGGAGGTGGTCTCGACGGCCACGGCCACCCTCGTCTTCGACAAGTACTACGACGGCAGCGAGCTCTACAAGCTCGACCAGAACCTCTACGCCAGCTACAACGGCAAGGCCTACGTCCCGGCCACCGTGGAGCGTTCGGCCGACGCCACGACGTGGTACACCATCTACACCTCGACCAACATCATGGACACGGAGACCTACACCGACACGGTACTGCGTTCGATTCTCGTCAAGCAGGGGACCGAAGGGGACGAGACGCCCCATTACGCCGTCGCGTGGGATACCGAGGTCTACTTCCTCGCCGTGGCGAAGGATGCCGCCGGGAACTTCGGACCCGTCTTCCGCAAGAGCCTTACCGTCAGCCTCGACGGAGCATCGCCCGTAAGCGAGCTGACCGGTTCGGCCCGTCCTGCCTCCAGACCGCTTGCCACACGGCCCCTCGTGCAGCAGCTGGTCAACAAGCTCCGATAACAGAGCCTGCGTGACAGCACGCGAGGTACAACCCGCCGATTCCGGCACTTCAACGCACAAGACCGCTTCCCCTCCGGGAGGCGGTCTTTTTTTGGAGAGGCCTTGTGCCGCAAAAGCACCACCCCACTTCTCGCCTCGACGCCTTCTTCCACAGCAAGCCCCGAAGCGCAGCTTCACAGGCAGGAAGGAAATTGGGCCGGAACGCGCACTGGAATTCACACCGAAACGCGGACCGAGACGCAGGCCAGAACACAGGCCAATGCACACCGAAACGCGGACCGGAATAAAGGCCGATATGCACGCCGGAACGCACACCGGAACGCACACCGGAATCGGGCGCAGAAATCCGACGCGAAAATCCGACGCGAAAATCCGACGCGGGCCAGGCATCGCACCGCCCGAACACACTGCCCGAACGCACTGCTCGCCCCTCCCCTCGGTCGCACCTCTGTCGCACCTCTGTCGCAAAAAAAAGGGCAGCCACCCCGAAGGGTGGCCGCCCGTAACGGACGCCGCACACGGTGCGGCCCGCAGGGTTCCGACATACGGCTACTTCTGGTCGCTGCCCAGACCCATCTTCTCAATCAGCGCCTTGGTCTCGGGCTTGTGGCCGCGGAACTTGACGTAGAGGGTCATCGGGGGCTCCGTACCGCCCTTCGAGAGGATGTTCTCGCGGAACGAGTCGGCAACCTCGCGGTTGAAGATGCCCTTCTCCTTGAAGAGCGAGAAGGCGTCGGCCTCGAGCACCTCGGCCCACTTGTAGCCGTAGTATCCGGCCGCATAGCCGCCGGCGAAGATGTGGCCGAAGGCGGGCGACATGGCCGTACCGGCAACGACGGGCAGCACCTGCGTGGGGGCCATCGCCTTCACCTCGAACTGCTCGACGTCACCCTCGTAGGGCTGCTTGAGCGTATGCCATGCCATGTCGGTCATGCCGAACGAGAGCTGGCGCACGTTGGCGTAGGCCGCCAGGTAGTTCTGCGCCGCCACGATGCGCTCGACCAGCTCGGCGGGCATCGGCTCGCCCGTCTCGTAGTGGACGGCCCACAGGTCGAGGAACTCCTTCTCGGTGGCCCAGTTCTCCATAATCTGCGACGGAAGCTCGACGAAGTCGCGGTAGACGTTCGTGCCGGTGAGCGACTCGTAGGTACCCTTGCCCAGCATGCCGTGCAGCGCGTGGCCGAACTCGTGGAGGAAGGTCTCCACCTCGTCAAAGGTCAGCAGCGAGGGCTTCGTCTCGGTGGGCTTCGTGAAGTTCATCACCAGCGACACCAGCGGGCGGGTCTCCTTGCCGTCGACCACCTTCGTACCGCGGTACTCGGTCATCCAGGCGCCCGAGTTCTTCGAGGCGCGGGGGAAGAAGTCGAGGTAGAGCACCGCCAGGAAGTTGCCCTGCTCGTCGGTCACGTCGTAGGCCGTCACGTCGGGGTGGTAGACCTCAACCTGCTCGTTGGGCGTAAAGTTGAGCCCGTAGAGCTTGTTGGCCAGCAGGAAGACACCCTTCTTCACGTTCTCGAGCTTGAAGTAGGGCTTCACCATCTCGTCGCTCAGGGCATACTTCTCGTTCTTGTACTTCTCGCTGTAGTAGGCCCAGTCCCAGGGCATCAGCTCACCCTCGAGCCCCTGCGAGGCGGCATAGGCGTTCAGTGTGGCGTAGTCCTGGTCGGCGTAGGACTTCGTGGCCTCCAGCAGCTCGTCGAGGAAGGAGTTGACCGTCTGCGTATTCCCGGCCATGCGCTCCTCGAGCACGTAGTCGGCATAGGTCTCGTAGCCGAGCAGGTTGGCGATTTTCAGACGCAGGTTGGCAATCTGCTTCAGCACCTCGCAGTTGTCGAACTCACCGCCGAGCGCACGCGAATTGTAGGCGCGCCAGAGCTGCTCCTTCAGCTCGCGGTTCGACGAGTAGGTGAGGAAGGGGACGTAGCTCGGCGCATGGAGCGTCACGGTCCACCCCTTCTGACCGCGGGCCTTGGCCTCGGCGGCCAGCCCCTCGCGGACAAACTCGGGAAGTTCGGCAACGGCCTTCGGGTCGGTGATGTTGAGCTCGAAGGCGTTGGTGGCGGCCAGCTCGTTCTGGTCGAACTTGAGCGTCAGGCCGGCCAGCTGGGTCGAATACTGGCGGTAGAGCTCCTTGTCGGCATCGGAGAGCGCCGCGCCGTTGCGGGCGAAGCTCTTGTAGCTCTTCTCGAGCAGCATCTTGTCCTCCTGCGAGAGGAACCATCCCGGATGCTCGTAGACGGCCTTCACGCGGGCGAAGAGCTCGGGGTTGAGCGCGATGTCGTTCTGGAGCGCCGTCAGACGGGGCTGCACCTCGGCGGCGATACGCTGCATCTCCTCCGAAGTGTTGGAGCTCAGCAGGTTGTAGAAGACACCCGAGATGCGGTTGAGCAGCGCGCCCTGACGCTCGAGCGCCACGACCGTATTCTTGAAGGTGGGTTTGGCGGGGTTGTTCACAATCGCCTCGATTTCGGCCCGCGAGCAGGCGATGGCGGCATCGAAGGCCGGTTCATAGTGTTTGAGCTCGATTTTCGAGAAGGGCGGCGTGGCGTAGGGGGTATCCCACTCGACCAGCAGCGGATTGGTCTTGTCGAGCTCGGGCAGCTGTGCCTTGGGGAGCGAATTGTCGGCGCAGCCCGCCGTCATTGCGGAGATTGCCATGATTAGAAGTGCTTTTTTCATAAACGTTCCTGGGTTAGGGTTCTTTCCGATTGGGTTGCATTACTTTTTGAGCGTGGTCTTGAGACGCGCCGCCTGCGTGGGGCGGGGCCGGGCACCGAGCGAATCGACGCTGCCGGCAACGGGACGCGCCGGGGCGTCGGGCATCGCCACGCTGTCGGCCGTCTGGGGCGGTTCGATGAAGCCGCGGGCCACGAGCAGCGCCGTCTTGTCGGGGTCGGCGCCGCGGAAGGCGCGGTAGAGGCTCATGCCGTCCTCCGAGCCGCCGCGTGCGAGCAGCTGGCGGCGGAAGCGCTCGGCCAGACGCCGGTTGAAGAGGTCGCCGCTCTGCTTGAAGGCCTGGAAGGCATCCTTGTCGAGCACCTCGGCCCAGATGTAGAAGTAGTAGCCGGCCGAATAGCCGCCGTCAAAGATGTGGCTGAAGTAGGGATAGCGGTAGCGCGGCTCGATTTGAGGCATCAGGTTGCGGCGCACGCGCAGGGCGTCGTGCTCGAAGGCCTCGACGTCGAACGGCTCGTACTTCTCGATGGAGTGGATGTCCATGTCGGTCAGGGCGGCGGCCACCAGCTCGGTGGTGTTGAAACCCTGGTTGAAGTATTCGCTGCGGCGGATGCGGTCAATCAGGTGCTGGGGAATCACGTCGTCCGTACGGTAGTGGACGGCGAACTGGCGGAGCATCTCGGGCTCGGTGACCCAGTTCTCCATAATCTGCGACGGAAGCTCGACGAAATCGCCCTCGACCTCCGACAGGCCGCGGTACTTCACGTCGTGGAAAAGGAAGTGGAGCGCATGGCCGAACTCGTGGAAGAGCGTCTTGGTCTCGTCGAGGGTCAGCAGCGCCGGAGTCGAGCCGGTCGGGCGGGTGAAGTTGCAGACGATGCTCAGCACGGGAGCCACGCGCTTGCCGTCACGGTAGACCTGCTCGACGTAGTTGCCGCACCATGCCCCCTGGCTCTTGCCCGGACGGGGGAAGTAGTCGAAGTAGAGCACGCCCAGATGGGTTTCGTCCTGGTCGAGCACCTCGTAGGCGCGCACCTCCTCGTGGTAGACGGGGGCGGCAATCGGCCGGAAGGTGATGCCGTAGAGGCGGTTGGCCAGGAAGAAGGCGCCGCTCTGCACGTTGTCGAGCGAGAAGTAGGGGCGCAGCATCTCCTCGTCGAGCGAGTAGTTCTTCTTGCGCAACTTCTCGGCATAGTACCACCAGTCCCACGACTCGAAGGTCGCGCCGGGCAAATCCTCGTGCAGCAGTTCGGTCATCTCGGCCAGCTCCTCGGAGGCGCGCTTCAGGGCGGGCTCCCACACCTGGTCGAGCAGCGAGTAGACGTTCGGCACCGTGCCGGCCATCTCGTCCGCCACGACATAGGCCGCATAGGAGGGGTAGCCCAGCAGGTGGGCCTTCTCCGTACGCAGACGGATGAAGTCGTTGATGAGCTGCTTGTTGTCGTACTGGTCGCCGTGGTTGCAGCGGTTCAGGTAGGCCTTGTAGAGCTCCTCGCGCAGCGCCCGCTTCGACGAATAGGTGAGGAAGGGGATGAGGCTCGGCTTGTGGAGCGTGAAGACCCACTTGCCGCCGCAGCCCAGCTCGTCGGCCTTTTCGCGCGCGGCGTCGCGCACGCCGGCGGGCAGTCCGTCGAGGTCGGCCTCGTCCGAAATCTCGAGCACGAAGTTGTTGTTCTCGGCCAGCAGGTTGCTGCCGAAGCGGACGGCCACGCGCGTCAGCTCCTCGTTAATCTCCTGGAGCCGTTTCTTCTGGGCCGGGTCGAGCAGCGCGCCGCTGCGCACGAAGCGGTCGTAGGTCTTCTGCAGCAGGCGGCTCTGCTCGGCGTCGAGGCCGAGCTCGGCGCGCCGGTCATAGACCGCCTTGACGCGGGCGAAGAGCTGCTCGTTGAGCAGAATCCGGTCGTTGTGGGCCGAGAGCAGCGGCAGCGCCTCCTCCTGGATGGCCTGCATCCGCTCGTTGGTCTCGGCGCCGCAGAGCATCTCGAAGACCAGCCGCGTCTGCGCCAGCATCTGGCCCGAGTTGTCGTAGGCCAGAATCACGTTCTCGAAGGTCGGCTCGTCGTTGTTCTCCACGATGGCGGCAATCTCGGCATCGTGCAGCGACATGCCCCGCTCGAAGGCCGGCATGAAGTGCTCGGAGCGGATTTTATCGAAGGGAGGTGTCCCGTAGGGGGTCTCCCACTCGGTGAAGAAGGGATTCTCGCCGCTCTGCTTCGAAGAGCCGCACGAGGCGAGCGTCATGAAAAAGGTACTCATCAGTAACAGTCCCGTAAAACGTTTCATCGTCGGTGAAATTCCTGTAAATTTTACTTAACTTTGCAGCGGCGCGGCCCCGAGCGGAGCGTTGCCTCCGCAAAGATAATCATTTATACCGATTATGCAACTCCGGAGCGCCTGCACGGCTCCCCCTGCGGGCGGAAAAAGCCCCGCGCCGCAGCCGTGCGGCCCCACCCCGCCGCGCGGCAGACAGACCATACCGAACAACCAGACATGCAACTCTTCTACGCTTCCGACATCACTCCGCCGCTCCACACGCTGAGCGAGGAGGAGTCGAAACACTGCGTGCGGGTGCTCCGCCTCGCATGCGGCGACCGGCTCCACATCACCGACGGGCGGGGTGAGCTCTACTGCTGCGAGATTGTCGACGACAACCCCCGGCGCTGCACCGTGCGCGTCGTCTCGACGCAGCACGAATTCGAGAAGCTCCCCTACGCCCTCACCGTGGCGTGCGCCCCGACCAAGAATACCGAGCGCTTCGAGTGGTTCCTCGAAAAGGCGACCGAAATCGGCATTGCGGCGATTCTGCCGCTCGAGACCGAGCACAGCGAGCGCCGCCTCTTCAAGGCCGAGCGCAGCGAGAAAATCATCACGGCGGCCCTCAAGCAGTCGCTCAAGGCCTACCGCCCCCGACTGGCTCCCCTCACCCCCTTCGCCGAGGCGGTCACGCGCCCCTTCGCCGGGCGGAAGTTCATCGCCCACTGCGCCCCGGCCCTCTCGCCCGCAGGCAAGCGCTATCTGGCGCAGACGCTCCGCGCGGGTGAGGATGCACTCATCCTGATTGGTCCCGAGGGGGACTTCTCCCCGGCCGAGATTGCGCTGGCGCTCGACCACGGCTTCGAGGAGATTACGCTCGGCGAACAGCGGCTGCGCACCGAAACGGCGGCCGTCGTCGCCACGACGATGGTCTCGGTGGTCAACCACCTCGCCGCCCCCGACAACGAATAGACCGCCCGGCGGACAACAACACCCTTACACCCCATGCACGAACTTTTTGAACTCTTCCGCAGCTTCTTCCGAATCGGTCTGTTCACCTTCGGCGGCGGCTACGCCATGATTCCGCTCATCCAGGCCGAGGTCGAGCGCCACGCCAACTGGCAAATCGGCCGCACCGAATTCCTCGACCTGCTGACGCTGGCCCAGACCGTCCCGGGCCCCATCGCCCTCAACACGGCGGTCTTCATCGGCTACAAGTCGCGCGGCTACGCCGGCGCCGTGGCCACGACGCTGGGCATCATCGTCCCCTCGTTCGTCATCATCCTGGTCATTGCGCTGCTCTTCGCCGACGTCCGCCACAATCCGGTAGTTGACGCCGCCTTCAAGGGGATGCGTCCGGCCGTGGTGGCCCTCATCATCGGGCCGGTCATCTCGCTAGCCCGCGGCATGCACTGGTCGATGCTCTTCGTCATCGCCGGCACGGCGCTGGCCGTCTGGTACCTCGGCTGGTCGCCCATCTACATCCTGCTGGCCGCCGCCCTGACGGGCATCGGCTGGGTGCTCTACACTTCGGAAAAAGCCAAGAAACAAAACGACCGATGATATTTCTCCAACTCTTCATCAGCTATCTGAAAATCGGCTTCTTCGGATTCGGCGGCGGCTACGCCATGCTGTCGCTCATCCAGAACGAGGTGGTGGTCCAGCACGCCTGGCTCACCAACGCCGAATTTGCCGACATCGTGGCCATCTCGCAGATTACGCCCGGCCCCATCGCCATCAACTCGGCCACCTACGTCGGCTACTCGGTGGGCATCGAGGCCGGCAGCCCGTGGTTCGGACTGCTCGGCGCCTTCATCGCCACCTTCGCCGTCAGCCTCCCCTCGCTCACGCTCATGCTCCTGCTCACGCGCTTCTTCCTCAAGCTGCACAACAACCCGCTGGTCGAGGGGGCCATGAAGGGGATGCGCCCGGTGGTCATCGGCATGATTGCCTCGGCCGCCCTGCTGCTCATCGCCCCCCACAGCTCCGAGCCGGGCGACCAGAACTTCATCGACGCCTGGAGCTGGGTGCTCTTCGGCGGCGTCTTCATCGGCTCGCTGCGCAAGGTGAACCCCATTCTGCTCATCATCCTCTCGGCCGTGGCCGGCATCCTCATTTACTACGTCTTCTGAGCCGCCGCACGCCGCCTGATACCACCGAAAAAGGCTCCTCCCGACGCATCGGGAGGAGCCTCTCCTTTTCCTTCGTCCCGCTCCGCAGGGACGCCGTCCTCAGGGGCGGCTCAGCGCACGAAGCGGTAGTAGGTGCCCAGCGGCAGCTCCTTGCCGCCCCGGTCCGTGAAGGTCAGCTCGCCCCACTCCTCGTCGCGCGGCGCACCGAAGGCCTGACGCACGGCCGTGCGGGCCAGCGTCGACGAGAGCCCCATCGAGTAGAGGTTGAGCACCAGAAAGGCGTGCGCCGGCGCCAGCAGCCGGGCGCAGCAGTCGAGCATCTCGCCGATGTTGTCCTCCAGAATCCACTTCTCGCCGTTCGCGCCGCGGCCATAGGCGGGCGGGTCGAGGATGATGCCGTCGTAGCGGTTGCCGCGGCGCACCTCGCGCTGCACGAACTTCAGCGCATCTTCCACAATCCAGCGCACCCCGTCCAGACCGCTCAGCTCCATGTTCTCGCGGGCCCATGTCACCACCTGCTTCACCGAGTCGACATGCGTCACCTCGGCACCCGCGGCACGCGCCGCCAGCGTCGCACCGCCCGTATAGGCGAAGAGGTTGAGCACGCGCAGCGGCCGCTCCCCGGCCCC
>UMIY01041915.1_pt1 | contig 14528 bp, 20 predicted proteins | sample 1965921 | NCBI WGS metagenome assembly UMIY01 (sample SAMEA4836134, study PRJEB28245) | human gut metagenome | biome: gut microbiome; material: fecal sample | place: Denmark | collected 2008
AAATGTCAAAAATGAAAATTTGGAAAATGTAAGCGCTTACATTTTTGCCAAATAAAAGAGGGCCAACACAGGCCCTCCTGAATCTACTTTTCTTCCTCACTTTCAGACTCTCTTATCTGCATCTGAATCTTACTCACCAGATACGCCACCTTTCCGAATGGCACCAAAGCTAACCCTTCACTTAAAATAGCTATATCCTTGCTATCTAATTTTAAAATATATTCTTTCATATGAACCTCCTAGTTTGAATATAAAGGAACGAAATAACTTGTTCCGTCACTAACAACCTTTAACCACTTTGAAATAGTTGTTCTTGCTGCTTCATCGACTGTACCGTCTATCTGTAATGTTTTAATAACCAACCCGCCGTTAGATATTACTGCATTTCCCTGTTCAACTTCTAGTCCGATATTGTTGATTGTAACCACCGATCCATTTGTATTTTCAACAATAAAAGGAGCCTGAGACTTTACCCCGAGTGTAGATGTTCTTAGCATTTCAGTTCCATTTGGTTTAAACAATATAACCTCACTTACATTATCTATTATATTACCAAATGGCATCTCTAAGTTGTTAGTTCCGAAAAGCCAAGAGTTTGTATTATCTAACCGCATAACAAAAGTATTTGGAGAGGTTATAATTTCTACGCCGTTTGTAAGGTGATACCCGTTAATGTCCACATTAAACACATCAGTACCACCTAAAGATACTGTAAATGGGGAACTGCTAATTGTTTCCAAATTTCCTACACGGAATTTTTCGGTAGACCCAAACATGAACTGCATAAATCCGTCATTAGGTACTAAATCTATGTCATATCTTAACCCCACCCCGTTATTGTTAACGGTTAAAATATTTCCAACCGAAGTGTTTACGGTGAAAGTGGTATTTACTGCAAAGAGAGAGTCATCAAAAGTAACAATATGGTCAGCACCCCAAGTCAACGCACCAGTTCCATTATCATTACCGAATGTAAAATCTCTAAAACTAATTAACTGGTTAACATCTAATTTAACTCCAATCCCACTGGTGCAACTAGAAGGTGAAACATCGATAGCAGTATCATAGGTTCCACTTAAATTAATACCTCTGAATGTACTCCCACCTTCTGAGTTGATGTTAATTCCGTAACCGTAACTGTTTCCATCTGGAGATGGGTCAATCGAAGAATTAGCAAGCATTAATACGTCAATACCTCTTCGATTAAGTTGAGGGTCAAGTCCATTTGCCACTACATCGACTTCAATGCCTAATAAACCGCCTACTTGAGTAGCTTCTAACGTGTCTTGTCTTACTTCGAACGTTGCGGCCCATGTAGGCCCATCAGCGAACTTTTGTGCTCGTGAATAAAACGCACAATTTTGCCCTAAGTTAGCATAGTTAACCAGTTCCGCCAGTAAGTTCCATTCGTAAGCTTCTGAATATTGATTAGTAACTTCTGTTTTAACTCTAACATCTGCATTAACGTATCCAGGAGTTCCACGATAATAATTAGCTAATCTCTGAAAAAAGAAGTTAGCGTAATCTTCCATTCCGCTATTGTCTCCGGAACGATAGCATAATTTTAAATTATGCCCTTGCGGATCGATTAGACCATAGGAAGCGTCTCCTGTACAAATAGCGTCTGGATTCTTATACGTGGTAATAGTTTTTCCGTCATAGTTTATAGTGTCGTTAAATACAAAAGTTCCATTTGGAATGTATAGAAAAGTAACACCGTCTTCTAAAGCTTTGTTAACTGCGGCGCTTGAATCTTCTATACCTGTTGGATCGGCACCATATTCCAAAATTGATTTCCATATGGGCTGTTTTTGATCCCCAAGAGTAAGGGATTTAATTAAATCTTCCAGATATTTCATGTAGTTGAACAATTCACAAATAGTTTCGTAGTCAGTCAACTTTTCCTGCACATTCATTGGAAGAGGGTTAATACATGACGGAAAACACCTTTTATCAAATTCCATTTAATCTCCTTTCATCTAATAAATTGGGAAAAATAGACTTTCAAGTTCATCTAATAGCATCATATCTATGTTGATAATACTTGTTCTAAATTCCATTAATAGTTTAGCATAACTTTCTCCACCATTTTTTCCTTTTATTGTCTCAAGATACCCCTCGGTTGTGGTTGCGTTGTCCGACCTGTTGGTGTCACTATTATTTGTATTAGTTGCTTTTCCTGTATCTGTTGTCTCATATTGGTTAACGTCTGCCTGGCTTAAATACGTTAAAGTTTCTAATTTTAACAGTGATCCTTGCGGCGTATCACTATGGGCAAGCTTATCCGTTCTGTTATTAGTGTTAGTTTCGTCTACGTTTAAGGTTGATGTAGTGTTTATTTTTTCTGTCTGATCTTTGTTTTCCTTTCTGGTGTATTCTCTGGTATAATCGGAAGTAAACAAAGGGTTAAACGAAAGTTTTTCAGTTTCATATAACTGGTTATAATACGGCATTATGTTATTAAGCTTTATATTTAAAAACATCTTCCATTTTGATACAGGAATATCGCATATTTCTCTAAAATAATATGTTTTTAAAATTTTATGCTCAATTACTTTTCTATAATTTTCGTCAAAAATAGGAAAATCAAAATCGAAAATAAGTGGTATAGCCTGGCTAATAACAGAATCTATCTGGTAGTAATCTTCGGGTTTGTTAAGACCTATTAACGCTTGGCATACTCTCCTCAATTCCATCGTATAACTTGCCATTATTATCACCTCCCTGTTTTCTATACCTTACGCTTACGTCTCCATTTGGTAATTGTCCTGCGAACAATTTATTGATCATGTCACACGCCTGCTGTCTGGCATTAAGCATAACTGAACGCTGAATCATTAACTGTTCATTATTGCTTTCAATTTCATCTGTAATCATTCGCTCTTTTTTATCTGTATAAGCGTTATCTACACCCAAAAACGTCATAGCTTCGTTCCATATCCTATTTTTCATCATAGTAAGATTTAAATAGTTTTCTGGAGCGGAAGTATTTAATACTTGAAGCATATCAGGGCGTGTGGATTTGTCACCAAAAATTACAGGGGTATTACCATCGTATTTTTCGTATATAGCTTTAAGGGCTCTTTGCTGTTCCTGGGAACCACTTATTAAAACCGGGGTCTTCTGCGCTTTCACGTTAACATTTATAGCCCTTTCAATTTCAGTTAATCGTTGTGCAAATAATTCTACTGTGAGAGAAGTCGGTTGCCTTAAAAAATTGTTCCATATTATTACACTGTTTAAATCATCACATTCCTGATTAAAACCTGTAACCGCAAAAGCCCTTCTTTTAATAGGAACGCGGTACATATTAAGCGGCCCGTTTATTGCACATTGTAACGTTAAAAAAGCGTCATTATATCTGTGTTTAAAGAATAAACAGTACCCAAACTCAAATAGTAATAGTTCTAAGAAACGAGGGTCACATGTGTCGGGGAGATTAATCCACTCAAAGCTGTTGATAGCAATTTCTTTTAACCTTGTATAATAGTCAAAGAATGTAGCGTCATTTAACCACTCATTATATCTTCTGTTAAACTTTAAGCCATTCAAGTTATCCATTGTAATTCACCTCCCCAAAATATTTAACATAATAGTTACCACCTTGACCGATTACTGTTGTTTTTTCAAATACACCGTCTGGCCTTCCTGCTGTTGGATTTGTAGTATTTCCACTTATATAAGTAATGTTGTTTCCGTCAACTCCTGATACTACACCGCAATGATGAAGAACTGTTGTACTCTGTGATGTAATGAAGAATAGCACATCACCTACCTTTGGTAATCTTCCTCCAACTTCTGCCGCCCACGTTGAACCTTTTGCGTTCATAGCATTATAAAGAGTTTGCACAGCCGCGTTCTTTGGAACCTGACTTCCAACACCTACCATAGCCGCACAATATGTTAAGAATGTACAGCACCACGCGTCATGAACATAACTTCCATAATACCACTCTTGCCATAGTCTTACCTGATTATCCCATTCAACTGCCCCAATAAACTGCCTTGCGTATTGATCAATTCTGTCGTGTGCAGGAGCCGAGTAATTAGCTGTTACGGTTACATTATTAGCAGGCATTGTAAAATCTGTATTTGGTGATAAGGAATCCTTAAAAGTTCCTCCTGCATTAGAAGTCCAGTTCGCAAAGTCTACAGACGTATTAGCGTATATTGGAACAATTGACCCTGCTTTGAAGAATCCGTCTCCTCTACCGTTAACTACTGTTAAACTATACGTTTGTTCTGGAGGTGTGCCTCCCGAATTGTTTCTTGAATAATCTCCCACGAAATCACCATGCCAAAATGTTACACCACGGTTAAACATATTCTTAATATTCTGTATATGCTCATCGTTACAATCTCCAATAATTTTAGCGTTAACTGTTTTAACATAGTTCCATGAAGGGCGGCCTGTAATATTAGGAACTTTTACCTTATTTACTTTGTATCCGAACGTACTAAAGAAATTGTCAATTGTTTCAGCATAATCTTTGGTTATTGACATTTCCTTTGCGATAAAACCATAGTTACCATACATTAACTGGAAGTTTTCTCCTGCCGCATTTCCTCTAGCTTGAGTTGGTGTAAAGGAATGTTCAATTCCTCCCATCATAGTATCAGTAGCTATTTTTACAGCGCTGTTGGCAAGATTAGCAATTCCAACTGCCGCTCCTCCTGTAGCCGCCATTACTCCACTCCGTACAACTGCCGACGACATAGCCATTGCATTTGTTACTTGCTGTTGAGATACCCAGTTAGCATATGTAGGATTTACCCATGCACATATCGGAAAGTTACCGATTGAGATACCTTCATCAAAGTTAGCGCCTAACCCCTTATAGCTTTGAGGCCAACACCATATTTTTCCATTCGGAGATATACTTCCCATTGTGCGCAATTCTCCTGCATCAACAGCCCAAAACTCATAGCGGAGTGTAGCGTCACTTCCTGCTTGATTACTTAAAGTTACATAGCGGAATGGATAAGTATAAAGCTTGTTATTCTTAGGTGTGTAGCCATTTAAACTGTGAGTATTAGGAATATTCCATGCCGATGATGGAGCCGCATTTCTTTCCAACTCTTCCATATCTTCCTGATTAGGAGATACAATTTCTTTTGGTAACATAAATACAATTACTACGGCTTCAACTCCACCGTGCTGTGCTAACCTATCAAGCATAGCCCCAAACGATGAAGCAGACGAGTAGCAGAAGAATCTTAAACCAGAGAAGACATTACCATAATACCTTCCACCAACTACAGTTCCGGGCTCTCTTAAATCTGTTGTAGCCCCTGCCACAATCCACCAATCGTCAAAGTACCTTTCAGTAACCGCGTTGCATACAAAGTCACCTAGAGATAACCCTTCATCAATTAAGTTTTCACCGATAGCATCATTGTTAACGTGTTCTCTCTCAACAAAGCATTCTTTTACTTGAACGTCGAACATGAACGTTTGCCACGAGTCAATCTGAAAATATATTCTGGTTAATCCCTCACTATAATATTCTACTCTCAATATGAAGGCATAAAACCATTTTGTGTTAAAAGCCTGATTCTGATACATTAAATAATTACAATCATACACATCATCATATTTAGCCGGATAATTTACATATAGTTCTTCTCTTTGATATGTAAGTTCATTTGCGGTAAATTTAGTTTTTGATAAAAAATAAGAAGTTTGATCTGCAGCTGTATCAAATGTTAATGTATCAGAATATGAATTATCCAACGGTACGCTTTTGAGTAAGCGTACCGTTGTCATTGGTTCAAATGACATATCAATTCCTTTCTATCCTACTGCTGTTAATTTACCTGTTCCGTTTGCCCTTAAAATAAGCCCTCTTGTTTCATCGTATAAACATACGGTACCGTCATTTAATTTAGCAGGATAAATAGTAGCTATGCGTTTTCCGTTTTGGTCAACTGTCATTCCGTAAATTGTAGCCATAATTCATCACTGTTCTGCACTCCCTTTAAGTGCACTATGTTAAAGACACCGTAGCCGTTCCTGTCTTTGTCGGGTCAGTCTTGCTTGTTGCGGTTACAGTTAAAGTATCTACAGTGATTCCTGCGTTTACAGTAAGTAAACCATTTGCATCAATAGAAGCATTCGGCTCTGTAGTAACTGACCACGTAACATCAGGAGAAATAATTCCTGTACCCTCAACTGTAGCCGCAAACTGAATTGTGCCTCCTGCCGCTTTTGTAAGAGAAGCTGTTCCCGGAGTGACCGTTACACCTGTTACAGTTGGAGCCTGTGTCGTAAATGCAATTGCATTTTTGAACGGCGAGTAAGAGAGTGTCTCCCAGTGGTGAAGGAAATAGTTCCAATACAGCCTTGCACCGTTGTAAACTTCTGTCATAGCAATATAATTATCAAATACCATGAACCACTCCCGGTCAGCAAGTATTGCTACTACTCCGTCTGCTTCAAGACCACCAAAATCATCTACAATGACTCTTCGTCCGATGAAATCAGCTTTATCCATATTGAATGCAGAAGCCAAAACCTCAACATCAACAACAGCCGCAAGGCGGGCAAGGATAAAGATTACCTGATCTCTTGTAGGTGTGTGAGTTGTTACTCCCATGAGATTGTACTTGTCACTCATAAAGTTTAAGTTAAGACTCCACTCACGGAATGAAGTCATAGCTTTCTTTCCGGCAGTATCATCTGTTGGCTCAGGGATCGTTACTGGATAAAGGGCACCTCTGTTTCCTGCTTCATTGAATACGTTTTTCATGAGCAAAAACTCGTCGTATTCGTCAGACGTGTAAACAGCCTCGATGATCTTACTGACTAAATCTTCTACTCCCTGATAGGATAAGAAGGCCGCTCTTAAATCATCATTGCTGATTGTTACTGGGTATTTATCTTGTCTGTTTCTGGTGTGGAATACTGCCTTTACGTCTGGAAGCCTTCTCTGGTATAAATCTTGACAGTCTGTCTTTCCTTCTGCGCTTACCTGATAATATGGCTCTGCCTTAATGATGTTTACAAAGATTTCCTCGACTGTTTCACCGAGTGTAACCTCACCTCGTTTGAATTCTTTCAGAGGATTGTTATACATGCGGCTTGTAATAATAACAAGGCCGATACGGTTAACAAGTGCATTTAAGAATTCATTTGCGTGTGCTTCAAATTTTAAAATAGGATTACCGACTTCTGCGATATTTTCCTGCGTGGCTACCGGGACTCTGTCCTGATAAGCCTGACTGGCTTCTGATCTGATTACGTTTAAAATGGCCATTCCTTTAGGAACTGCGCTATACTTAGCGGCGGCCTCAATTGGTTTAACTGGCATTAATTAGCCCTCCCTTTCTTCCCATAAATCGTCAAAGGATTTTTCAGCATCATTGTCCTGCCTGATGTCCTTATCCTGTCTTTCTTCTGTGGTGTCTAAATCTTTCCTTGCATCTCTCATCATGTAACGACGATTGTCTTCTTTTAAGCGGTTCATTTCAGCAATTAAATCGTCATAATCTGCATCGTAACGGTCTAATTCCCTTTCATAGTAATCGTATTCTCTTCTTAATCTGTCAAGCTTCTCGTTTACATCATCGTCCGGGTTTGCGTTACGAATTTCCATCAATAACGCTTCTCTGTCCTCTGGGCTTAAGCGCTCCTCGTCGTGGTAATATCCGCGCTCTTCCATTCTGTCTTCTCTTGCGTCGCGTTCTAATTCACGATCAGAGCGTCTATCATTTCTTTCTTCTCTGTCTCGTGTTTCCCTACCGTCTTTCTTATCGTCTTTTCTCTTACGATAATCTTCACGTTCGTCAAAATCTCTGCGCGCTCTGGAAGACCAACTTCTGCTTCTTGCAGGCATATTCTTTACCTCCTTATTTTATATTATTTAATCCAGCCTTACGGATAATCGATGGATAATCCCTATCGGTCTGGTTTAAATCTACATAACCTGTGACACCTTTCATTGTGCCTTTATCTGTGATCTGTATCATATGAGCATTATTAAAATAAACTGGTCTGTCATAATCAGCAAGCCACATATCAAATCTGTCCCTTAAATCCTGCGTTGTTTTTCTAAGCATATAGTCTTTGTTTACATAGAATGCGGCATAGTAACCAGATTTTTCAACTTCTGTACAAAACGCGGTTACGAATTTGCAATATGTTTCACGTGAAACATTTACATGATGATCTTCTGCGTATTCCTCTGAATCGTATTCAAAGTCAAAATAAATGGGAAGTTCTATTAAATGTTTCTGTGCAAATTCTACAGCTTTTCGAGCCTCATTCCTGCACATTTCTTCTGTATATGCATAGCTAAACCAGTAGATTCCAATTGGTATACCAATTGAATTACATTTAACACAATTCATATGAGCGTATGGGTCAATATTGCCGTTTCCATATCCTGCTCTAATAATTGCAAATTCTACTCCGTCAGCTTTAGCCGCTTCCCAGTCAATTTTCTTGTTCCATTTAGAAACGTCAATTCCTGTTTTCATTGCTTTACTCCTTATCAAGTTTGTCTAAAAGCTTCTGCATTACCAACGTGTTATTGTTGAGGGATTCTGACAATTTATCTGTCTCCGCTTTGTGCTGTTCTGACTGTTTCCAGTTCTGCCAAAATAGCGCGGCACATGCTACAATTGGAAAACCTAATGATCCAATTGCAGATACAATTGCATTAATATCCATACTCTTTATTCCTCCTTCCGCGCATATGTTCTATTTCTTATTATATTATACCACAAATACTTGAAAAAATCAACAAAATATGTTATAATAAATTAGGAGGATTGCACAATATGAAAGCACCTGAATATTATGACGGGACAGAATTATTGTCTAAATTAGATATAAATGGTGAAAAACCAGAGATATATTTATGCACAAGTAACAGAACTGGTGGTAAGACAACTTACTTCAATAAAATGAGTATAAACAAATTTAAAAAAGGACACGGTAAATTTTTACTTACCTATCGTTATAGTTATGAACTATGTGACTGTGCTGATAAGTTCTTCAAGGATATTTCTAATTTATTCTTTCCTCATGATGAAATGACAAGTAAGAGCCGGGCTAAAGGTATCTTCCATGAGTTATTTTTAAATGAAGAATCATGCGGATACGCTGTTGCTATTAATGCGGCTGACAATATCAAGAAATATAGCCACGTATTTAATGACGCTAATTGGCAGATATTTGATGAGTTTCAGACTGAATCTGGTAGATACTGTCCAGATGAAGTGAGAAAGTTTATTTCCCTTCATACTTCTATTGCTAGAGGTAATGGAAAACAATACAGGAAAGTACCTGTATATATGATTGGTAATCCCGTTTCCATTATTAATCCTTATTATGTTGAACTGGGAATCAGTGAACGGTTGAGAGATGATACCAGATTTTTACGAGGTGATGGGTGGGTACTTGAACAAGGTTATGTAAAGAGTGCAAGTGATGCTCAAAAGGAAGCCGCATTTAATAGGGCTTTTGCGAGAAATGATTATGTAGCTTACTCTGCCGAGTGTATCTATTTGAATGATAGTAAGGCATTTATTGAGAAGCCAACAGGCAAGGGTAGATATTTAGGAACACTTAAGTATAACGGTGTTAACTATGGACTTAGGGAATTTTCAGAAGATGGGTTTATCTATTGTGATGATAGACCGGATTTATCTCACCCATTAAAGATTACTGTTACAACTGCTGATCATGAGGTGAATTATGTGATGCTTACTCGCCATGATTTGTTTATTGACAGCATGAGATATTTCTTTGAGAGAGGTGCTTTCAGATTTAAAGATTTAAGGTGTAAGGAAGCTGTGCTTAAGGCACTATCATATTAGGTATCTGCTTAGGTCACTCATATCGAATCATACGGAGAGCACGGCCTCAAAACCGCCGTAATGATTTTTCCACAAGCTAGTGCGCGTTATGGGAACTTAAGTGTTAGATATATTAAGAGGAAGGGTTAACCTTCCTCTTTTCATTACCAATGCTTCTTTTGCTGTTATCATATTTTACCTCATTTCATAATCACAATCTACAAGTAATATTCCACCACGAATTCGCTTTGGTCTCAATTTTCCTGCTAACTTTAAACCTACTTTAAAATCGGCTATGCTTCTTTCTCCTGATTCAATTGATTTAACAAATGTGTCTTTACATTTTTGTGGCATTCCCGCACACTTTACATTGTAATATGGTTCTGATATTTTCTCCCCGTCTTCATGCGTGACATGTTCAATATAAGTTTTCTGTCTAGTGAAATACGAGATATCCCAGTTAGACTCAAGCTTCCATGCACAGAAATCGGATTCATGTACTCTGATTCCTTTAACCTCCGATGGTAATAAGTCACAATGAATTGAGTCTGTGTCTGCATAAATAAACCCTCTTTCATTTATTCCGTGATAGTTAAGCTGTGCTGCACGTATGGTGAAGTTTCTTGCATAACTAGTTATGGCTGATCCTATCGGAATATACCCTGCTTTTTTGTTATGCTCTGGTACAAGTCTAAATCCGAGTGAACCATCTTCCTTTTCAAAGGCCACTTTGAACGATGAATCTTTACTTGAAGCCATTTTACCATATAGATTGTTAAGAAATAGTTTTGCTAACTCTCGCCTTGCACCTTTGCTATGCACCTTCATTTCTTTGTACTTATTGATATAATCATCAAAGATTCCGATCTGTGCGTAAAACCAACAACCGTCTAATATCTCACAATCTACTAAATCGTAATGCTCCTGCATAAGTTTAAAATCTGTCATGGTAAGTACAAACTCTTGACATGCTGTCTTCACGTTTCCTTCTAAATCAATATATTGTGATGAATATTTCCCTGTTTCCTCATTGTAAATATCACTTGTTTCTAAACATTCATTTCCCTGATAAAGATATGAACTCTTAATCTGAATAAATGGTAAATGAGTTGGCTTTACATAGAATCTGGTTTTTATTCTCACAAAGTAATATTTATTATTGCCTCGTGCTGTATCTGGTATGTAATTTCCTTTCCAAAAGCAAGGCTTTCCGATTGGATATATATTTCCGCTTTGACTATGCATCATAGAAGGATATAAAGAATTAACGTCTGCTGTGACTCCATTGTGATATATTTTATTTTCTTTCCCTTTTACTACATAGCACCACCCACCGCGATATGATCGTCTTATATAGTCTCCTGCTGTTGGGTATCTATATTCAGGTGGTAACTTTATTTCGTACAAATCAGGAAACATTGTATTATAATCCTGTTGATCATAAAGCTTCTTAAATTCTTCTAAGCAGCATGAACCGATTGTAAGTTTATCGTGCCCTTCCTGAAACATAATCTCTAAGGCTTCTTTTACTACCAGTATATCATTTGCTATATATTCTCTTTCTTTGTCAGTAATTTCACAGCCTGCATATCTAAAGCCTTCATAGTCCATATTAAGTTTCTTATGCTTTGTGGCAAATGACTGTCCAATCCTTTCTACTGAAAAAGGTAAAAGTTTAAGTGAGTCTCTTAATTCAATGATCTTATCATTTACCTTAATAGTGATTGTATACCATTGGCCTTTGTCTGATATGGAATATTTAAAAGACTTATTAGGCATATCCTTTTCTTTCTGCCATGCCACCAATTCAGGGTTATCTTTTGACAATTGTGTATACGCTTGCTTAAATTTCAAATCACAAATCAGATAAGAAAGCCAAAATGAACCATCAAATTTTAAGTTATGGTAATACGCACAAATGTTTGCGTTTAAAGATACAAAATAATCAAACTGTTCCTCTATTGAATGAAAAATTTCTACCTTTTCTGTAAACAATTCTACACAAGCCGCCGCCCATACTTCCGTATTTACCTGTCCTTTATAAACTGTCGTTTCAAAATCTGCCGAAAAATATCTAAATTTTCTGATTTTCATTTCCTCCATTACCATTCCTCCCATGTTTCCACTTCCTCGAAACCGTCAGTAAGTTCCTGCTTTTCTGTTGGAGTCATAGGTAAGTAATCTAACATATCAGCCATGAAGGTATAAATGCGTTCACTATATGCTACTTGCTGATCAATTAAAATTCCACTCGCTCTTGCAGATTCAATCATAGTAGCTACGGCTGTTCTTCCTTTTTCAGATATTAACCTATCAAGCCACGGCAAGATAACAGGAGCGGCAGATTTAGGATAATGCCTTACTTGTGCAATAAAATTTCTGATTATGATATCTTCCATGGAAGGTAATTTTTCTTCAACTTGTTTACGCTTCCTTGATTCAGCAAGAGCTGCTTTCTTTTCACGTCTAGTTTCAGCGGCTTTCTGTGCGGCTAATTGACGTTCTAATCTACGCGCTTCTGTACCTGTTATAATCTCTCCAGTTTCTTCAATGACTACTCTTGCTTTATCATAAATCGATGATGTAGGAACTTTGCGTAAACGCTCTAAACTCTTTCGAGCTGGCTTCTTAACTTTAGTTGGTAATGGATTTTCTTCAAAGAAATACCCACGCTTTTCAGCACGTTTTACCGCTCTTTGTAAGCGCTCATATTCTTTTTGATATTGAGATTTGATTGTAGGTCGTTTTGCCATACTGCTTACCTCCGTTTGATGAAAGAAAAGGGCTCTTACGAGCCCTGATCTTTATACGATTGTACAGGTTATGAAATTTCCGGAGAAGTTCTTTGAAGGTTTGGTGTAAACCCTTAATGACCATGGCTCCTGTTCGTCTTTCATATCTGCATAAATGTCAATGAATGAATCATGAAGTGACTGACTGCCTGTTACGTAGTAAGTTCCGTTCTTATCAATAAGTACTGTCTGTGTATATTCTCCGCTTTCTGCTTTTGGATTTTCAACAGACAATACAGCGAAACCTTCTACATCGATGATTACATCACCTGTCTTTACAGCGTCATTCAATAATATCATTGCTGATGTGTCTTTTACTTTGATTTTCTCTCTTGCTGTGAATTCCTTGCTTCCGTCGATAATTGTTACTTTGAATCCTTCCATGTTTGTTTCTCCTTTTCTCTCATTTAATTTGTTAAGGCGGTGTAATTAATAGTTATGTGAATGAGTTATTCCTCAATTTCACCTTTCTTAAGCGGCTCCAGTTCTTCACTGTTAGCCATGAACGTACTAAGCTTCATACCGTAACGTTTCTCGTTAAGCGACATTCCAACTACATGTACCGGGCGAACGTTTTCAGCGTAATTCGCTGTCTTCTCGATCTGTGCAAGCACTTTCTTTTCAGGCTGTTCTGTGTAATCTCCTGCTAAAGTAAAACCTAAATTAAGCGGCTCTGCTGTCTCTGTGTTGAGACATAATACTTCTACTGTTGTTGATAAAACTGTCCTTGTTACCATGACGTCTTTCATATTGATTCTCCTTTTCTTATTTGATTGATATGTTTCACGTGAAACATTTGTTTCACAAAGCGGTGGGAGGGATTCGAACCTTCCTTTACCGGACACCGCCGCGTATGGCAAACGCTTGCAACTTGTAAGAGGAGAGAACAAATGTTCTCTATCATTATTATAGCATTAATCAAAGATCATGTCAAGACTTCTTTCAAATAAATCGAACAAATATTCGACTTCTATTTATATAAAATTACGATCGATAATACAATTCCGAGTAATATAACAGCTAATGCAATTGATTCCTCTCTAACTGCTAAATAAGCCATGCGTAAGAGAAAAAGTATAATGATGACTATTACTAGTATCATATTTTCACCTCCTTTCTAAAGCCTAGTCTTTTTAACACTTCCATGAACTCTACTCTTGTGTAAAAGAAGGTAAAATCACCTCTGTAAATTGTTACGCTATAAATCTTATCATAATGAGAAATGGCGTAGTTTCCTGCTTTTTCATATGTTTTGAATGTTATTTCTCTTAATCTTGTTGATGTGCGTAAGTCAGTTACTTTCATTTTGATTGTCATTGTTTTCCTCCTCTAATAAACGTTTTACGTCTTTAATTGTTCCATAAATGCAAAATGCTTTATCGGGTTCTTCTGTGCTATCGAATGCTGATTCTAAAGCTTTTAGGGCTACTGTTAAATACGCTTCATAGTTTGTTCTCATCTTTCTACCTCCTCGTCTATTTCTATATCAACATATGATTGTAAAGCTAAATTATAACACTTAAGCAATTCGTTACACTTATCCATGTCTTCCTCATTTATGTATAAGTTAAAAAGACTATCCTTTAATACTTTTAATCTACGTAATCTCTCACTCATGACTACACCTCCATATCTTCTAATTGCATTCTTAAACTACATAACACGTCAAGTGATTTCTTGAATAGATGAAAATATTCTGCTTCTTTATACTCATCATCTTCATTGTGCCACATTTCCTTCAATGCTTCTTTAATGCTTCTTTAATTTCTACTTGATTTTGAATTAATTCTTTTAATCTGTTTCTTTCCATTTCTTATCCTCCTTATTTGCATGCCTTTTCTAACTATCTTTATTATACCATTTAAACATTAATTTGTCAATAGATTTGCAAAATTGTAAGCGCTTACATTTTCCAAATTTTCATTTTTGACATTT
>UMIY01009741.1_pt1 | contig 14516 bp, 10 predicted proteins | sample 1965921 | NCBI WGS metagenome assembly UMIY01 (sample SAMEA4836134, study PRJEB28245) | human gut metagenome | biome: gut microbiome; material: fecal sample | place: Denmark | collected 2008
ACATCCGAACAAAGAACCCAATATAAATATTTTTTAGAATTTTTATCCTTTAAGTCAATCAATAAAACCCCACTATTAAGTGATGCTTTTCCGTTTAAGTCACTAACAATAGCAACTTTACCTACTGTTCCATCTTTAGTTATAAGTAGATCTTCATTTTTTATCTGTATCTTATCTGCTTGTTCCCAGCGTTTTTCCGATATATGAACACAATTGTTCCAATCAATTCTCCCCTTACAAAAATCAACTCCAGTAACTAGAAATGGGCCTTCATCTATATATTCTTCTGAAGTAAGACCTTGCCACCCAATTCTTCCATATAAATTTGCCATATATTTAATTTTATCGAGCTTCCAATTACTAGGTATACTACCGATCCATTCAATGCCACTATTTTTATAACCTTGCATAATTACACCTCACTTTTCAAAAGATTGCTAATATCATCAGCTAGTTCTTTTTCAAGTTCAAAAAATTCAAATAAAAGTTTATCAGAACTCTCTGGTGCTACATATTTATAAAAATATCTTGTAAAGGGTATCTCTGCCCCTAGTTTTTCTTTGTTCGTGCTGGCTATTTTTTTATTTTTATCAAAATCATAAAAATATATTGCATCTGGTATATGTGGCAAAACCTCTTTCTCAAAATATTCATCTACATCTTGAGAAAGTTTTACTATTTCACTATCTTTTGTAGTAGTGTCTATTTTTACTTTTCCTTTATTATCTTTTTGAACAACTGCATTTTTATCTATTTCTGATAGCTCAAGACATATATTTCCTAATCTACTATCACTATAAAATTCTACATTTCTTATTATTGATTTAATTTTCTTTTCGAATGCAGAATAATCATTGAATTTATCGTTCGTTGCATTTTTCTTTAAAAGATTTATAACTTCTTTTGTGAATTTCTGTCCATTAATATATTTCTGATATTTCTTTTCACTATCTTTATCTCTAGGATTCATATCTATCAGTTCTTCAAACTCTATTTGATTAAATATATTTGAATTTTGAGTAAACAGATTGCTGTTTTCTAATTCTTCTATCGCTTCTAAATCAAGCCTACCTGTTCGTTGCAAAGGTTGATATACAACATATTCTTTATACATAAATTCTTCATTAGGGAATATCTTACAATTTTCATTTTCTTTGAAATCAGCATATATTTTTGCTATTTCTTTTCTACTTTCTAAATCTATTTCTCTTCTTTTTTTACCAAGAGACTTTCTTAGAGGTTTATACATATCAAATGCATTTATCAATTGAACCTTACCTCTTCTATCAGATCTTTTATTTTTAGAAATCACAAAAATATAAATACCAATATCAGTGTTATAAAAAAGTTGATTTGGCAAGGCAATTATAGCTTCAACATAGTCATTTTCTAATAGCCATCTTCTAATTTGACTTTCGCCACTTGTTGTTCCACCAGAAAACAATGGTGAGCCATTAGTTATAATTGCAGCTCTTCCATCACTAGAAAGTTTATTAACTGCATGTTGCATAAATAAAAGCTGTGCGTCCGTTGTTGCTGGTAATCCTGCTCCAAATCTTCCCTCAACACCTTTTTTATATTCATCTTTAACAGCTTTCTCTTGCCCCTCTGGAGCGTCTTTACCTCCCCAAGGAGTCCCAAAAGGCGGATTCATAATCACAAATCTCATTTTTTGATTTTCAAAACAATCTTTTTTAAGCGTATTTGCTATTTTTTCTCCGCCTTTGATATTTCTAATATCCTGACCTTTAATCAGCATATCTGCGGCACATATAGCATAGGAACTTTCTAATATTTCTTGTCCAAAAAGTCTAACATCAGCCGTACTATTTTTTAACTTAATATAATCATGTGTAGTCGAAAGCATTCCACCACTACCACAAGCAGCATCCAATACAGTAACAACCTTAGAATCACCAGTTAAAATATCATCACAGTTTTCTGCAAGTAGTATTTCTACCATCAATCTTATTACCTCTCTTGGTGTATAGTGATCACCAGCATCAACATTTTCAGAATATCTTCTAATAATATCTTCAAAAATATATCCCATCTTATGATTATCTACAGTCTTAGGATTAATATCTATTTCAGAAAACTTCTTTACGACGCTATACAGTCTATTATTCTTATTCATTTTCTTTATCTGGTTTTTAATCTCTAGATTATTCAATATTTCTTTTACATTTTCAGAAAATCCATCTATATAGCTATTAAAATTTGACTCAATACTGTCACTATCATCCAGTAATTTTTTCAACGAGTACTTACTAGTGTTATAAAATGGATATCCTGTTTTCTTCTCATAAAACTGCGCAGGCTTGTTGGGATTATTCTCATAATATTCTATAAAACTTTCTTTTGTTTCTTCTAAAGCACATTCAAAACGTCTAATAATTACCATAGGAATAATAACATCTTTATATTTTTCTGCTTCAAAAGAACCTCTAAGTGAATTAGCAATTGATAATACTAAATTTACTTCTTTAGTAACATCAATATGATTCTGATCTGTATAATATTCATTTAATTTTTCTAAAAATTGTTTTCTGTCTTCACTCATCATCATTCTCCTTTATTTACATCAAAAATCACTTCATTCAATATTTTTGTTTGAATATCATGTTTTTTATAATTATTGTCCAAGTCTCTAAGAACGTCATATAAATATGCATTATCCATCATAAATTCGCATATATCAGGTGGTGGCGTTCCTCTAATTTGCGAATATAAATAATCCATTCTTCCTCTATCTTTATTATTGGGCTTCAATAGTAGGGTTATTTTTTTATATACTTCGGGACTTGGAGCATTTATTCCATCTTCAATATATTTAAGATTTGAATTTGCTAGTTTTATTTTTCTTGCAAGTTCACGTTGACTATCACCCTTAGCTTCTCTATTAGATTTAATTAACTGCCCAAGTTCAACCTTTAGCTGTTTTTTATCTTCATTTTCACTTTTCAAAATGCCCCTCCTCCCTCATCTGTTATATGTTCTGTAACATAGAACATTATAGCATAAAAACAAACTTTTTTCATCACAAAAAGCAAAAGTCTGCTGATAATTTTATCAACAATCTTCTGCATCTTATCTAATTATTTATTCAAATCTTTCGTTCTTCTCAACAGCAACGAATGTATATCCCACAATTCCTTTGAAAATTTATTAATAGATTTTTTCATATCTTCTATATCTTCTTTGTAAATAAGTCTAGTCTGATTTACTCTTTTTGCAATCTGATTTAGGTTACTTGTAGAATTAAAAAGTAAGCCTTGCAAATCTCTAAATGGTTCTAAGTCAACTATGTAAATTTCTTTTTCTAACATAGATTTTCTTATAAAATGGCTCATAGTTTTACACTTTGCCATCCTCATTTTTTCAAAAATCATTCTCTCTTCTTCTGTAAGTATTATTTCTATACGCTCATTTCTTTCTCTATTTTTCATAGTTATATTCTCCTTATTTTTATTTTCTGGGGTATTAGGGTTCTCCCTAACAAGTTAAATTTGATTAAAATATTGAGTAGCGAAGCAGTCAGTTTTTTCAAATTTTTCGTAAGTGTACGGACACTTACTGTGCTTGCTACACAAGTTAACTACATAAGTTAATAACATTTAAAGCTTCATTGCTGAATTTCTCATTTTTGTACCATAAACTTATTATAGCTAATAGTTGTAAAAAAAATTTTAGTAGATGCTAAAAAGCACGCTACCCACTACCTCGCTACCTAAAGTGGTAGCCAAGTAGCAGGTAGCGACAATTCTAAAACTTATTGATTTCTAAAATGGTAATTCAATATCATCTGTAACTTCTATAAAATCAATCATATTCTTTCTTACATAAGACTTCTTACTCACCCTAATTTTAAAAGGTGTACCCCTTGTAATACAAGAGGTACACCGATTTATTATACTATTCCCATTCAATAATTACCATAGCATATATGCTTCTTATTTTATATAATAGTATCTATTTTATTTCTATTTTTAAGTATTTTTATGCCTGTTTTTTATAGTTTTTGAACTTTTTAGTATCAAAACAGTATCAAGAGTGATACTACAGTAACGGTGATTTCCCTAATAGAACACGTCATTCATCCAACATCAATTTGCCTTTCCTGGCTTTATCCTTTAGACGCTTCATCTGCTCTTTTTCTATCTGTTGAATACTTTTCTCCGGAACAGGCAAATCTTCCGGCATAGTACCTCCAATTTTTTCAATAGCACTCCTAACTTCTTTTCCAACTGAATAATGAACTTTTGTTGCTGCTTCTGCACCTTCAACTTTGTCTTTCCTTAGCTTCTCTTCAGTCTGTGAAATTCTAAATAAATTAGCAATGAGTTCGGTGCTTCCCATATAATCCAAAATCTTTTGTCTCGCAGTTAAGCCTTTTCTGTCATGTATATCTTCTACATCTAATCCACCATACAGTCCCATATATCCTGCATTCTGGAATATGGCAAATTCTTCATTTGTGATGACTCCTGCATCATGTGCCGTTTCTACCAAAAGCTGATTCCATTGTTTTATATCACCACGAACAACAAGCCTTCTTCTATCTTCATCAAGCTGATTAAAATGGTCTGCTATTTCCTGACGATATGTCTGTATGGCAAAATATGTTTGTCCAAGTGCAATCACTTCTTTTCTCGGATCACCGTTTTGCACAATCAAATAGCAAGCGTATCTCGTAAGCTCATAATCTTTGATAGACTTACTTGTAGCACCTGCTTCCACGATTTTGCTGACCTCAGCAAAATCGTATGCTACTTCATGACCACTGTTTTCACACGCAATCATTGCTCTATCAATAACCTTTTGAAAGTTTCGCCATTGAGAATAATCAAGTACATCAGCAAGTTCCCTTGCACTCCAATACTCACTTCCATCTTCTCTAACATACTTAATATCTTCAAACTTCCTATATTCTTTTGCTTTTAAATTTGACATTCTATCACAACTCCTTTACTTAATACATTATAACCAAAAGAGACACTACTACACACAAGCTCATAGTATAAACGATAATTTATACGAACAAATGATACTCGTTTTTAATGGTTGGTTTATTCAATCCAATTTTCCTGACAAAAATAAAAAGCCCTATAAAGCCAACGGTGGAAAGATGACTTTTAATGAAAATATCGGACAATTTATTCCTGATAATTGGACAATAAAACCCATTAACCAATTGGTTGATTTAGTTTCAGGTTTTTCTTTCTCTTCAACTTATTATTGCAATTTATGTTTAAAATATTTCTTCTTTTAACCGCTTTGTTTAAATTACCAGTAGTAACTTGATATAACTTTGCAAGATCACTATCTAGCATAACCTGCTTTCCTATAACTGAGAAAAATTACTGCCTTTCTTGATACATTACTTATAATACGAACTGTATCTTAATTATTGTCCATTTAAGCATGAAGTTGGAAGATTCTATTGTATGGTCCATTTTACACCTCTTTTATTTAAAAAGCGGAACGGCTTGGTTTTTACGCCAGAACCAGTTCCACTTAGTATACTATTTAATTTGTTTTTCGAATTTTCTCGATTTTTCAAAATACTCATCAAGACACCTATCTAGAAAGCGCTCCACAGCAACCGTTTTAGATTGTCCTGATTCTTCACAGAAGCGTTCAAGTTTTTCATTGATTGCTGTTGCCAACTTAATATTTAAAATCTTAGCGTCTTTTTTCTGTCTTGGCACTAGCATCCCTCCTTGTTTGCAAGTTCTGGGAATAACTCCTCTAACTTGTCTTCAAGTGTACCATTTTTAGCGTGTTCTAGCGTATCACAAAGCTTGATATTATGTTTCTCAATCGTAATTTCGTCACTGAATCCCATGATGTACGCCAAACAGATTCTATAAATAATCTCTGTTGGAGCAAGGCCATATACCTGTTCAGCGAAGATATGGTTCAAACGCTCTTTTCCGTCTGGATATAGAGCTTTCATACGTTCACTTTGATATAAACGTTTTACAATTTCGGTGATGTACATACCAGATTTCATATAAAGATCAACGAATGTCTTATCTGGGTCATCAAAACAGCCAGGATTTTCACCTTCAAGACGGTCAACCATATCTTTTACTATAGGCTTAGGTGTAAAGATTTGGTTGGTCTTTTGCGGTGGAATATAGTCAAAGATATCTTCTTCATTAGCTGCGTCAAAGTAATCCGCAAGTTTAACCTTAAGACCAAGGAATTCTTTCACAGAGTCATTAAATACAATTGGATCAAACAGATGCCCATCAAAGTGCTCTGTAGCTCCAGTTTCCTCATTCTGGTAATCACCGCCATCACGAAGGAATCTAAACTGTTCAAGAGTGATACTTGTAACATCAATAAACACTTGTTCTGGAATAATAAGGTCAAATGTTTCCAATGTTGTATTATCATCACCATAAGCCATTAAGAAAGATGGAATCGTACGAGAGAAGCCACGCAAGTGGTCTTTGATGGAGTCTTCAATAGTACGCTTAGTCTTTTCCCTTTTTTCGGTCTCTACGTCGCGTACAACTGTTTCTCCTGCGTCTTTTACCATAGTGTCAATAGTTTCTGCCATACGTTCTTTAAACGACTGTGAAGCCTCTATTTGTTTCTTGTCAAAGGTGTGATTAATTTCGACCACTTCCTCTTCAGATGTTGCAGCTGCAATTTCATTTTGCCTGTCTGCTTCAATAGAGTTTCTTTCTACTTGGTAATTACCAAATCCATATTCAAGCGTAGACTCTGCAACAGCATTGATTTTGTTCTCAATCTTCTTAGCCGTACGAGAAGACATATCTTCGCCATACTTATGCGTTGCTGTATCAATAATCGGCTTAGTGACTTGCTCTTTGAAAGCTTTTTTAAGCTGTACAAGCTGTTTTTGTGCTTCAGTATCTGCATCTTTTTTAGATTGATCCGCTGCGGTATCAATGATATCTGTTAAAGTATCTTTTACGTCAACATTATCAAAAATCTTTTCTCCAAATAACGCTGCCGCCTCTCCAATGACCATTTCATCCGGTAATTCAACTTCACCATCATCATTGATATCCAATTCCTTACCCGTAGAAGGAGTAACCCCTGCAAGTGGGCCTGGATCTTTTGCTGAATCCATTTGCTGAATCATATCAACAACAGCCTGCGGAGCACGGAATACATTACTAACATTCTGGAATAAGAAATCACTCATAAATCCTCTACGAACAACTTCTTTAGATTTGATTTTTCTTGGAATAGACAATACTTTTGCCGCATCCAATTCAATCATTTCGCCTTCTTCATCCTCACCAATTACAGGGAAGAAGTTTAATAATTCTCTTACATGGTCTTCACGCGTACCGGTATCTCCTTTGCCACCTGATGTATCAGAAGATAAGTCATTAGCAAACGCTTCGAAAATAATCAAAGTTCTTGCTGGGTCAAAATCAAATACATAGGCATCTTTCTTACGGAAGAACTCGCTACCATTTGAGAACAAGCATGGATTTTGTGCTCTAAATGCTGCCTGCATATATAATCCTGGACTCTTGATGCTTGAAAGCATCATAACTGCAGTCCACTCTGGAATAGTCACGCCAGTAGTTAACTGACCTACGGAAAGAGTAATCGTCTTTTCATAGGTTTCAATAGCACTTTTTACCTTATCAAAAGATTTTTGTGCTTCTTCACTTTCATCAAGACGACCATCACCTGCAGCAAGAACAACTTTATAATCCTTAAATACAGGATGTTTTTCAAGTTTCTTAGCCAGTGCTTTAGCACTATCTACACGATTAAGAAGCCACAATGTGTGTTTAAGTTCATTTCTAAGTTCTGGCGTAGAGAACGGGAACTTAGTCTGCATCGTCATAGCATCTAAGAATCTATCTACAGACGAATTATGAACAAAGAAACCACGTTCATTTGTAGCGAAGAACTCGTTTAAATCAAATGCATACTCTTCTGTTTCGCCATTTACTTCTACACCTTGGCTAAGCTCATCACGAATAATTTCACTCATCTGATATGTATACATATTAAGTTTAGGCAAGTTCTCATAAGGGTTTGGATCCCCATCTACTGACTTCCAGTTTGACTTGGCCTTCTGTTCATCAGCATAAGTCCAGTTATAAATAGCATTTGTTGGGAACTTGTCATTTGCAAGTGCCTTAAATGGTGTACCAGAAAGATGAAGAGTGTGTTTTCTCTTAATTCTATCAAATGCAATATCTGTTTTATATGTATCAACACCTTCATGTGCCTCGTCAATAACTAGCATATCCCATTCCATATGGGCTACTTCTTCAAGTTTATTCAAGTGTCCTCCAAAGTATACGGAACCTTTTAAGTCTTGTAGAGAAACAAATTCAATACAACGTTCTCCAACATTTCCTTTAATTATCTCGTCTATATATTGTTTTCTTGATAACACATGTGCTTGTGTTTTTAATGCATCTACTTCACTAACAAATAAAAATCCGGATTCAAAACCAAGGAACTTGCAGTAATCTTCATACCAGCTGTTTGCGATTGCAGGACGATTAGTAACAATAAGAACTTTTTCAAGTCCCATTCTTTTGGCAAGATCATATACCGTTAATGTCTTTCCAAAACGAGGTTTGGCATTATAAAGGAATTCTCCACGCTCGTGAATTGTAAAATAATCTTTTGATCGCTCAACAGCTTCATTCTGTTCATTACGAAGTCTGTATGGGATAACACTATCAGTCTTCTTGATTCCTCTGTTTTCACGGAATTCATCAAGTTTTGACTTAGCTTCAGAAGGACTAATTTGGAACCATTCAGTACCTTTCTGACGTTTAACACCGCATTTCACAAGATAAGAGTGAAAATCAGAATCCCTAAAAAGTTCACCAGATCCATCATCGAATGTTGCGTTCTTTGACCATTCAATATGATATTCAACATCAGCTGTATGTGTTTGTTGGCCGATACGTTTTTCAGCGTCTTGTTCTGAATAACCAATTTTTACCCAACCATTATGGCGGGCAATTTCAGGAGTTGTGTAGCAATAAATAATTGGCACAACTTTTTTGCTTGTTTGAATAGTAATTTTAGGTGCCATATTATTCCATCTCCTTTACATTAGTTTCGATAAATGCAACTTCTTCAGCGCTTAATCCATATTTTCTATATAGTTGTAGATCAATCTCGTGAATTGATTTTGACCAGTCGATATCAGACTTAGATGTGAAATCTTGGAGTGGAACGTATGCCCATGTTGGTTTTGCATTATTTTGTGTAACCTTTAAAATTGAAAGCAAAGTACGTAAAAATTTAGTTTTAACATACCTCAATGTCGCATTAGCATCCTGCTCATTATCGCAAGCTCCTATCGAAATAAAAGTTTCTGTAAATCCAACCATCGGGCCTACTACTAACGGATTACTTAACGTTTCCCCAAATGCCCCCGAACCATTCGCTTTTGGTACCAAAACTTTATATTTTTTCAAATTATCTACATCTGTCACAAAGTCTTTTCTAAACCACTTATAAAAACGGTTGCTTTTGTTCACCCCTAAAATTTGTATATATTCTTTGTCATCTATAGGTTTTTCTTCTGTAAATAAGGCTGACATACGCTCGAAACAACTCGGAGCAATTCGTCTATCAGCTGTTTTTTTCATTTCCTCTGGATGAACTTTGTATACCATATCTGAATAGCGATAAATTCCACGATTTGTTATTACCGTACATAAGCTGTCTGTTGTTTTCTCCCACACTTTTTGTCTAATAGAATTTAATTCAGGGTATTTTGTAAATACACCAATTGCTTTATAAATAGTATCGCAATCGCGATAAGTTATTGCAACACCACCCTTGATATCCGTATTGGCAAAAACTTTCGTAGCATCCTCCTCATAATGTAATACTTTAAAATGCTTGTCATTTAACATTTTTTCATTCCATGCTTTTGGAGTTCCACCGGCATTAAACAAGAATCTAGCCGGATGAATCATTTCAACTTTCTTACTAATCGAAAATGCGGCATCTAATAAATTGTGATAAATAGGAGTACTATTATCGTTAGCTCCTTTTGATTCTTGCTGAAATGGAGGATTACCAATTGCAAAATCAAATAATTTTTTACTCATACTCTTTTAACCTCTTCTCTTACAATCTTTAAATAACATTGATGTGTTAGCACGCCAATTATAAATTTTACATGGAACTGCTTCCTCTGTTGTTTTTGTTGATTGATAGTTTTCATCTTCAAATCCAAGAAGATCAAATAACGTTATTTGATGATTTTCTTCATGCGGTTTTCCAAGTGGTACTGTATCTTTTAGCCCATCCATCTGCCATATATTCCAACTGATAATGTTTGCAATACGTGTCAACATCTTCATTTCTGGTTCATGATCCCATCGCTCAGTAAAATATTCGTAGAACGACAGAAGCACATTTATACGGGCAATCAAGAGATTGTCCCCTTGGTATTCGTAACCATAGCAACTCTGTATTGCTCTAATAGCCCATTTAAGCCATTCTTCCTCTGTAGATGTGTTTTCATTCACAACGCGTAGTTTGCGGTCTAAAAATCCGATTCTATTGATTGGCGGTACAATTAACTCACCTGTTGTCGTATCATAACGTGATACTAGGTATGGCGCTTCTCCGCACGTAATCTCAAGCCTGCGTGAATCCACGTATTTCTTCCATGTGCGTTTTCCATCGAAAACTATCTTTTCTTCATTGACAGTCCATGTATTGTCGTCGTTCTCATGATTAAAGACATCTTTACGTCCAAACCACTGCTCATCAGCGTAATTGTTCATTTTGTTACAAAGCCACACAGGAGTCATAACTTCAGCCTTTTTACGGGTACGTTCCTGCTGTTCATCAAGAGTCTTGCTAATACGAGGGCGCAGCTTAAACGCATTCGTCCAATTAAACAACGACAGCTTAATTTGGTTCTTATCGTTGAATCCTGGACCATATTCGCTATAAATGTCTGTAGCCCAGATAATATTCTTTTTAGTTGATTTATCTTGAAGAAGGATCTTCAAGGTATCCTTTACGGGATACGCGTTAATATCAATCAGTTTATCCATTCATATCTCTCCAAGTCGTTGTGTTCATAAGTCACAACCCTTTTTTGTCTTTATCATAAATATCGCTATGTTCATTATACATCATTAATAATGTATCGTCTACACGTTTCATTTTAAAAATAAAAAGGTTTTCAACTTTATCCTAACTTTCTGTATTAACCTTTTTTGATACAAAAAGGTTCTTATCCCTTATTCAGAATTTAGTTTTGTGTTCATAATTTAAGCCATCATCTTTTTTCTACACTAGGACTTTTGCAACAGCCCCACTCTAAGTAGCACACCAACTATTTATTTTTTGAGTTTTAAACTTTGGTAGAAGTCTTGAACTCTTTGTATTTACATAACTATTTGCCTCTATCATTATTATTACACGAACCCCCAAAAGAAGTCTAAAACTATTGCATTTTTACTATCATCAATGCTTAGAAATATTACTCCTCTATTGTTCAATAAAGTTCTTGCTATGTTCAAACGAGAATGCATGAATGAAAGCCATTTTGAATACTTATAACTATCAAATGATGCTATTAAATCATCATTATAAACAAATTCTTTTCCTATGTTATATGGTGGGTCTAGTTTCTTACTGTCTTTGATACAATTAAACTTTTCCTTTGAACTCTGAAACTATTCCTCTGTACTCTGAAACTTTTTATATTTGGGCATAGAAAAAGACGGTATCGATACCGTCTTATAATGAAATTAAATTTTATATTATAACTAGATTTGATTAAATATTTAATTTTTTACATCAAATTCTGCAAATCTACTATATCAATTCCCATAATCCTTAAAATATCAGTAAATGCTACAGTATTAAATTCATTTTGAAATCTTTCAAATATTTTCTTCAACTCTACACTGAATTTTTGAAAATACCTCTTATCAAGTAAAACTTTCAAATAAAATACTGCCACTACAATTCTCTTATTATCATAATTACAACAACCGTAATATCTTGCAATATTTGCAACTCTAACATTCCCAAAATTGGAATTATATAATCTCTCATCATGAGCACATTTATTTCTGACTAAATTGACGATTTTTAATGCTGAGCCAAGGTCTTCGCTTGAAAATCTAGGCATTGATGTTGTATTGTACTGTTTCTTATATTTGTCTGAATAATATTTTGCAATAGTATTTTTATCTGTGTCTAATAAAATATCATATAAATGAGCTAAATTGCCGATAGTAAGGTAATTTACTAATACCCATAGTGGCACTGATCCATGTTATTCTATGTAATGTTTTATTGCACCATTTTTATCAACTTTATCATGAATTGTTTTTGTTAAAATTGATATTTGTTGCAGGACCTTTTTAGGGTTATCATCAACATAATTCTTTATTTCCAAATATGAATTTGGCTTTGGGTATTTTTTTGAAAATTCGTGTGATATTACAGTTTTAAACGAGTTTTCAAAAATCAATATATACTTTAAGAAAAGCATTCTTAACTCTCTGTCAAATAAAAATAGTGCTCTTAATTCATTAAAATGAGTATTTGGTAAATATTGCTCCGGATCTAATGCATTACCCGCAGAATCTTTTTGCAAAAATAAATCTTTATATCCATTAATTACATTATAATAATTTTCTTGTTCTAAAAATCTTTTCGGACGTCCATCTTTAGGTACAATAAGTCCTCTTTTTCTTAAAATTACTAATTGTTGATTAAAAGTTTTATATTCTTTCATACCTATTCTCCATAAAAAAACGGCCAGGGCATCGTATGCTTCCTGACCTAATCTTATGAATAAATTATATATTCCCAATCACTATTTGTCAAGTGCCATTAGCCACTTTTTATCCTCACTATAACTTATTTATTTGTCATAATTATAGCATAATTTCCGTTTTTTGGCTATACTAACTTAATATATAACCGGATACCCCTTCAATAGTAACATGAAATCTTTCTGCTTTTCTATCTATTTAGTTCTATCTGGCTTCCATCAAGGAACGTAAATTCAACCTTTCCATCATGATGAACTGTAAGGTAGTCTACCATGCTAAGCCATATATTTTTATCAAACTCTGTCATCAGTTCCTGCTTTTCAAGTCCTGTATAAAATCCTCTACCTCATCACGCTTGGATTGTTTTTCTATGATAGTTTGCTTGATATCATCTAGCTTTACCTTTGTAGCATTAAACCTATTTACTAGGCTGGTATATCCTATTCCATATTGTTTCTTATTCTTTTAAAAGTTTCCAAATGAATTTCGTGAGTAAAATTTTCTATTAAAATTTCATAGCTATCATCAAAAAACTTTTTTATGCTTTTTTTAGCACCTATATCTGCCATTGTATATATGATATAAATTCCTTGTAAAATCGCTTTTGTAACCAAGGGATCACCTGATGAATAAGAAATTATCTGGCTGAAACCAAGATATAGTTCATCCTCCACAGAATAAGTTTGATAGATTATTTTTACATCTTCGTCCTCTTTCAGTATTATAAAATGATTGTCTGTAGATAATAGTCTCCCAAGTAATGATGACATTTTATTTATACACATTATTGCAGTATTTGGATCATTTATGCCAGGGCTTAGGGCCATATTCGCAATTTCAGTTAAGCTTACAATTCCACGGTGATAATCTTCTTCTCTATTATTGTAAGCATTTATTAAAAACAATGGACTTAATTTTTCTTTTAATTCGTTTTTATCATTATCATCTAACTCACATTGAAATATATTTAATTCTCCTATGCTTTCTCCTTTGATCGTGTACTCACCAATCCTCTTGTTTATAGTAAGTTCTGCTTTTATGCCATTAAGCTCTTTAGAAATCTCATCTGCTTTTATTTCAAATAAATAACCTGAATTCTCAGCTACAATTGATAACTTTGTAGATTCGTCGCCTTTTTCATAATGCTCAGCTTTTTCTCTTTGTTCTACCTCTTTATCAATAAGTTTTTCGCAGTCACTAAATATATATTCAATAATATTTGATATTTTTATATTATCAAGAACCCGTCTTGAGAAAGCTATAAAACTAAGCATTGCAATTATGGCATAGGCTATTCCAAAACTTCCAGCTACAACGTGTTGGTCTGGGCCAAAGTCTTGCAATAGTAGGATACTAATTACTGAATAGAAAAAACCACTTACAAATATACCATATAAACCAAGGACTCCTGTCCTATCTATGAAACTCTGAAGCAATCTAGGTGATATGCTACTGCTATATTTATTAAGTACAGTGACAATAGTTGTAAAACAAAAAATACTTATAGTCAAAAATATCCCAGATATATTAGAAAGGAAATTTACCGACACTTCAACCGATAGCAATAGTTGTTTGGGAATATAAGATTTAATTGCAATATATTGATGATCAAAAATCCAAGTAACTAAAAGAAGCGATACTGTTAAAATTATAAATCTTGACATCCTTAAAAAATTTTTATTATGATGAATTGTCAAATCAAATGCAACACCTATGGTAAGAGAC
>UMIY01024390.1_pt1 | contig 14513 bp, 7 predicted proteins | sample 1965921 | NCBI WGS metagenome assembly UMIY01 (sample SAMEA4836134, study PRJEB28245) | human gut metagenome | biome: gut microbiome; material: fecal sample | place: Denmark | collected 2008
TACACCGCCTACTGGCTGGCCCACATCGCCCCAGGCAAGCTGGCCAAGTCCACTTTGGCCCGGGACAAGCAGGACATCGACCGGTTCCTGCCGGCCCTGGGAAGCTACAAACTCACCGAACTAAGGCCCGAGCACTTCCGCAATCTGTATGCCCAGCTGCGGAAACAAAAGAACTCTGTGACTGGAAAACCGCTCTCCGAGAGCACCGTTGAGGGAGTCCACGCCTGTCTGTGTGGGATCCTCTCCGATGCCATGGAGGGCGGTTTTTTGTCGCAGAACCCGGCCTGGCGCACCTACAAATACGCCGGGAAAAAGAAGAAAAAGCGCAATATTGCCGACGAAGAGACAACGCGGAAACTCATTGCCGCGCTGGAGGAGGAGAGCATCAAGTATGAGACGTATTTCAAACTCATCATCGCCACGGGGATGCGGAGGGGGGAATGCTGCGGCCTCAAATGGAAGGACGTGGATTTCTATGAGAAATCCATCCACATCTGCCGCAACGTGGTGAAGGTCACGGGGGAGGACATCATCGTAAAAGAACCCAAGACCGTCGCCGGGGAGCGGTACGTCTACTTCTCCCTGGAAATGGCAAGCCTCTTGAAAGAGTACCGCTCCTTCTGTGAAGGGGAGCTGGAGTTGCATGAGGGACGCTCCCTCACCCCGGAAGACTACATCTTCCGCCGCCACGGCGCTGACCTCCCCATGACCCCCAGCACCTTTACCTGGCGGTTCAAGCTGATTCTCAAAAAGCACGGCCTTCCCCTGGACTTGAATGTCCACAGCCTACGGCACACGGCGGCTAGCCTGATGATCTCCAGCGGTGCGGATGTGGCTACGGTATCCGGGCTGCTGGGGCACTCCCAGGTGTCCACTACGCTGGACATTTATACCCATGCATTCGATGAGAAGAAGCGGGAAGTAAGCGCCCAAATGCAGGGGAGGGTGGGAGTATGAGGTCTGCCTCCCTTGACAACTGCTAATCCGCTCGGTTTATCCTTGAGTGGTAAAAGCGCCGGGAGGTGAGAACCGATAGCAAATAACAGGTATGGGTACATCCGTGTTTCGTCAAAGGATCAAAACGAAGACCGTCAGCTGATTGCCCTGAGGGAAGCGGGCGTGCCTGAGAAAAACATCTATGTCGAGAAGCGTTCTGGTAAAGACTTTAAACGCCCTCAATACAAAAAAATGATACGGAGAATGAAGCGGGACGATTTGCTGTTCATTAAGAGCATTGACCGACTTGGGCGTAACTACACTGAAATTCTGGAACAGTGGAGGTTTCTCACTAAGAGCAAGGGAATCGACATTGTAGTGCTGGATATGCCCCTGCTGGACACCCGCCGGGGAAAAGATTTAATGGGTGCTTTCTTGGCAGACATCGTATTACAGGTGTTATCTTTTGTGGCGGAAAATGAACGGGTCAACATTCGCCAGCGGCAGGCAGAAGGTATCGCTGTAGCAAAGGCCAAGGGCATCCGGTTTGGGCGGGTTCCAAAGCCATTGCCAGAAAACTTCCACACAGTCTATCAACGGTGGAAGAGCGGCGAGATTACTGGAACGGCCGCGGCAAAGGAGTGCGGAATGCCACTTTCCACATTCCGTTACCGAGCAGCTATTTACGAAAAAGCAAAGCTATAAAAAAAGGGCGTTTTTACAGGAATGTGTACCTTCCTGTAAAAGCGCCTTTTTTCTTGTAAGGCTATTGTAACACACTTTAAATGGGATTTCCACAGCGAAATAGAGCCATTTTCTTATCGAATGCTTGTGGCCCCTTATTGCTATTTTGGGGGTTACAAAAAAGTACACTTTTTTGCAACGGGTGCCTTCTGACAAAAAGGAGTGTGGAAGGTGTCAGGAAGACAGGTCAAGTCCAAACAGCGCGTGGCCGACCACGGCGAGGTGTTTACCGCCGAGCGCGAAGTCAAGGCGATGTGCGATCTGGTCAAGCCGGAGACAGAGCGCATCGACTCCCGTTTTCTGGAACCAGCTTGCGGCGAGGGAGCATTTTTGACTGAAATCCTTCGCCGCAAGCTAGCCGTGGTCAAACGGCAGTACGGCAAAAGCCCAGCGGACTACGAGAAATATTCCGTTATCGCCATCACCAGCCTGTACGGTGTGGATATTTTGGAGGACAACGCTGAGATCTGCCGCCAGAAACTGTTTGAGATTTGGGACACCGAATATACAGCCAACGCCAAAAGCCAGGCCAACGACCAGTGCCGCGAAACCGTCCGGTTCATCCTGCGCAAGAACATTTTGTGCGGCGATGCGCTGACCCTGCGGCAGGCGGACGGTAGCCCCATCGTGTTTGCCGAGTGGAGCCTTGTCACCGGCAATTTGGTCAAGCGCCGCGATTACGAGTTGAGCCAGCTGCTGGAAGGCCATGAAGAACAGATGAGCCTGGACATGGTCGGCTGGCAGTATGACGAGGAAGTGCAGGCGTTTATCCCTGCCCCGGTGTGGGAATACCCGCCCACAGATTACAGGAGGTTGGCTGACTATGAGTAACGATCTGTACACATCGACGTATAACCCGGACGTTCTGTCCTGCATTGCCAACCTTTCCAATGATGAGGTGTTCACCCCGCCAGAAGTGGCTAACGCTATGCTGGACCTGCTGCCGCAGGAGCTGTTCCGCGACCAGAATACCACATTTCTCGACCCGGCCTGCAAATCCGGCGTGTTTCTGCGGGAAATCGCCAAGCGGCTGCTGGTGGGGCTGGAGGACCAAATCCCCGATTTACAGCAGCGGGTGGACCATATTTTCCACAAGCAGCTTTTTGGCATTGCTATCACTGAGCTGACCAGCCTGCTGGGGCGGCGGAGCGTGTACTGCTCGAAATACCCCAACAGTAAATACTCGGTCTCCCGCTTTGTGGATGTGCAGGGCAACATTCGTTTTAAGAACACACAGCACGTGTGGAAAAACGGCAAGTGCGTATTCTGCGGTGCATCCGAGCAGGAATACGGCAAAGCCAAGCGCGGCGATGTGCTGGAAAGCCACGCCTACGAGTTTATCCACACGACCCGGCCGGAGGATATTTTCAAGATGAAATTTGATGTGATTATTGGGAACCCGCCGTATCAGTTGAGTGATGGTGGTGCAAAAGCAAGTGCACGGCCCATTTATCATTTATTTGTTCAGCAAGCAAAGAAATTACGGCCTCGATTTCTAACTATGATTATTCCTTCCCGCTGGTTTTCCGGTGGTAAAGGATTGGAAGAGTTTAGAGTATCTATGCTTAATGATGACAGTACAAGAGTCCTTGTAGATTATACTGATTCTAAAGAATGCTTCCCGGGTGTCGATATTGCAGGTGGAATATGTTATTTCCTGTGGGATAGAGACCACAAGGGTAAATGTAGTGTTGCCAACATTATTCAGGGTAAAAGGCAGGTATCAGAACGCTCACTAAATGAATATACTACGTTTATTCGTTATTCAGAAGCCTCGGATATTGTGAAAAAAGTTCGACGACTCGACGAATTGACTATGGACAAACAAGTCTCAGCAAGAAAACCATTTGGATTAGATACCAACACAAAGTCGGAAAAAGATGGTGATTTAAACCTTCGTTCGAGCAAGGGGCCCGGAAAAATATCTTCGAAAAAAATCACAACTGGGAAAGAACTTATTGATAAATGGAAAACAATAGTATCATACGTTTCATATGATCATGCAGGACAACCAGGAAAAGATGGAACTCGCAAAGTCATGTCAGTAATCGAAGTTTTGCCTCCTATGACAGTATGTACAGAGACATACTTGATTGCAGGTACATTTGAAGATCGTAAGCAGGCAGAAAATTTACAGACATATCTTTCTACAAAATTTGTGCGGTTCCTTGTAGCACAGATTGCAGTCTCACAACATATCACAAGAGCCTGTTTTGCTTTTGTCCCAGTTCAAGATTTCTCCAAATCTTGGACTGATGAAGAACTCTATGCCAAATATGGCCTGACAGATGAAGAGATCAACTTTATTGAATCCATGATTAAACCGATGGATGTAGGCGGTGATGACTGATGGCAAATGACTTCTTCCCCCAGCGTCCCACAACTCACCCCATGATTTACGCCTACGAGGACACCAACCCCCAGTACCGTGGCCTGCTCAAAGTAGGCTACACCACCGTGGATGTGAACCGGCGCGTGGCGCAGCAGTACCCCACCAAGCGGCCGGACGGCAGCGTGCCCTACCGCATTGTGCTGCGGGAGAGTGCCATGTACCCGGACGGCAGCTGCTTCAATGACCACGATGTCCACCGCGTGTTGGAGCGCAAGGGCGTGCAGCGTGTGGGCGGCGAGTGGTTTCGCTGCACGGTGCAGGATGTATTGGCCGCCATCGTGGCCGTGCGCAACCACACCGACAATGTGGAGAACCGCACGCAAACTTTCTCCATGCGCCCGGAGCAGGAGGAAGCCGTCAACCGCACCATCGCTTACTATCGCTCCGCCTACGAGGAAGGCTCCAACCGCACGCCCAAGTTTTTGTGGAACGCCAAGATGCGGTTTGGCAAAACCTTTGCCTCCTACGAGCTGGCGAAAAAGATGGGCTTCAAGCGGGTTCTGATCCTGACCTTCAAGCCCGCCGTGCAGACCGCCTGGCGCGAGGACCTGATGTCCCATGTGGATTTTGAGGGCTGGCAGTTCATCTCCCGCGATGCAAACAATTTGCAGGACACCATCAACGACCAGTACCAGCGGGCGGACAAAAACAGGCCTATCGTCTGCTTTGGTTCCTTCCAGGATTTTCTCGGCGTGAACAAAGAGACCGGCGGCATCAAGGCCAACAACGAATGGGTACACACCACCAACTGGGACCTGGTCATCTTTGACGAGTACCACTTTGGCGCATGGAAAGAAAACGCCCGTAAGTTGTTTGAGCAGGACGAAGACAATTACGATGAGGACCTGAGCAAATACGACCGCGGCAACGCCTACGATGAAACCTGGTTGCCCATCACCACTATCTACTATCTGTACCTGTCCGGTACGCCGTTCCGGGCGCTGAACTCCGGCGAGTTTATCGAGGAACAGATCTATAACTGGACCTACTCGGACGAGCAGCGAGCCAAAGAAAACTGGGTAGGCGAGGATAACCCCTACGCCGCCCTGCCCCGCATGGTCATGCTGACCTACAAAATCCCGGACAGCATCCAGCAGATCGCCAAGCAGGGAGAGTTTGACGAGTTTGACCTGAATGCCTTTTTCTCGGCCGAGGGCAAGGGCAAAGATGCCCATTTTATCTATGAAGATTACGTGCAGAAATGGCTGGACCTGATTCGCGGATCTTACCTGGAAACCACCGTGGATGAGTTAAAATTAGGGGCTGAAAAGCCGCCTATGCCGTTCTCGGACACCCGCCTGCTGAACGTGCTGAACCATACGCTGTGGTTTTTGCCTAATGTGGCCTCCTGCTACGCGATGGCAAATCTGCTGGCGCAGCGGCAAAACGCCTTTTACCACGACTATACGGTCAATGTCTGTGCCGGTACCGAGGCGGGCATCGGCGTCAAAGCCGTGGAGCCGGTGCGGCGGTCAATGGGCGACCCGCTCTCCACCAAAACCATCACCCTCTCCTGTGGCAAGCTGACCACCGGCGTGACCATCAAGCCGTGGACTGGCATTTTTATGCTGCGCAACCTGTCCAGCCCGGAAACCTATTTCCAAGCGGCGTTCCGGGTGCAGAGCCCTTGGGAGATCACCGATGACAGCGGCAAAAAGCAGATTATCAAAAAAGAATGCTATGTCTTTGACTTTGCCCTGGACAGAGCGCTCAAGCAGATCTCCGATTACAGTTGCCGCCTAAACGTGGAGGAAAGCAATCCAGAGAAAAAAGTGGGAGAATTTATCAACTTTCTTCCGGTGTTGGCCTACGATGGCAGCGCCATGAGGCAGGTGAACGCGGCTGAAATTTTGGATATCGCTATGGCAGGCACCTCTGCCACACTGCTGGCCAAGCGGTGGGAGTCTGCTCTGCTGGTGAATGTAGATAACGAGACGCTGGCGCGGCTGCTAGCCAACAAAGACGCGATGGATGCACTGATGCGGATTGAGGGTTTCCGCAGTTTGAACGATGATATTGAGACGATTATCAACAAATCGGAAGCCGTTAAGAAGGCGAAAAAAGAGAGCGACAAACTGACACCCAAGCAGAAGAAAGAGCTTTCAGAGGAAGAAAAAGAGTACAAGTCCAAGCGCAAGATGATTCAGGAGAAGCTCATCAAGTTCGCCACCCGTGTGCCGGTGTTTATGTACTTGACCGACTACCGCGAATACAGCTTGAAAGATGTCATCACCCAGTTGGAGCCGGAATTGTTCAAAAAAGTGACGGGCCTGAATGTGAAAGACTTTGAGCTGCTGGTCTCGCTGAATGTGTTCAACGAGGCGTTGATGAATGATGCGGTGTACAAGTTCAAGCGGTACGAGGATGCCAGCCTTTCTTACACCGGCATTGACCGCCACGCGGGCGAGAGCGTCGGCCTGTACAGTACTGTTCTTTCTCGACAGGACTATGACATGATGGCAGGGCAGCTGGTGATCTCCGAAGTAGCCGAGGCGCCCAAGCCAGAGGATCTGCCAACTATTCCTACCTTTTCTGAAGCTGAAGAAGAGGAAGAGGAGCAAATTCCTGCAACTGTCGAGCAGAAACCGGCCCAGCTTTCCGAGAGAAAGCCCATCACTGCACCCAATGAGCCTAGCCTCAGAAAAACTCCTACATACCGGCCAGCCTATACACCTCCTACGATTCCTATCGCTCATAAAGCGAAAACGACGGCGGTAGATACCTCCCATATTGGTCCCGGCTCCATGGTAACGCACAAGGCTTTCGGCACTGGGAAAGTCACCGCCATTGAAAAAGGTGTTATTACGGTCTCCTTTGACGGCTTGGAGAAAAAGTTCCAATTCCCCGGCGCATTCCAGCAGGGTTTTCTCCGGGAAACAAGATAAAAACAGGGCAACCGCAACTTCTCCCTTGCCCTTTCTGTCTGTGTGCGTGTAGAATAGAAGCATAGAAGCAGATCGGAGGCCCCTCCATGGCAAAATTCCCATTCACAAATTTTTTCGACAGGAACGGCAACGGCCAGATGGACTTTACCGAGGAGCTGCTGGCCATGAAAGTCTTTGAGGACGCCCTGCCGGGGGAGGAGCCTGCCTCCTGCGACGAGATGGAAAACGACGGCCTGGACGGCCTGGACGACGGGCTCTCCGATGAGATGGACGAGGAAGATACGGACTCCCTCATCGACCAAGACCTGGGCCTTCACTCCCCGGACTTTCTGGGGGATGGCCTGGACGAGGAGGATGACGATGTCTGGGATGACCTGGAAGACGACGTGGACGAGGACGCCGCTATCTGGGATGACCTGGAGGAAGATGATGAGGATGTGTGGGATGACCCCCAGGAGGAGGGGCCCGTGGCCTACCTGACTTTCTCCGTGGAAAGCCGGGAGGACCGGTTCACGAAGCAGGGCGTCCGCCGGGAGGACTACCCCACCCAACGGGCCTACGACGCCGCCTGCGACCTGATAGATCTGCAAAACGGCAAGGGCTATGTCCCATCGGACAGCACCCGCCAGTGGGAAATCGAGCGGCGGCAGTTCCTGGTGGAGGGCGGCTGCGTGGCCGCCCGGTACCTGACCATCCACGATGGCTTCTTGTACGCCCAGGCGGCGAAGGAAAACTTCCCGCTGCCCATCCAAGTCCCCGACGAGGACGAGCGGCCCGTCACCTCCCTGGACGAGCTGTTTTTGGATTTGGCGGAGGAGGACCCGGCCCTGGCGGTGCGGGTCTGGGCGTGGATTATTCAGGAGTTCGGCCCCTACCCCCAGTACATGGACGGGACCTGGATGCCCTTCAACGGCCTCTTGTACCTGACGTTCCGGTTCCCGCCAGAGTTCCAGGAAATCGCCCTGGAGGAGCTTTGCCAAAACAGCGACTTCCGCCGCGGCCTGCTGGAGACGAGCCCGGAGTTCCCCGATGTGGACGCGTACATCGCCTATGCCCTGTCCCATGGGCGGGAGGACCAGGCGGCCACCCTGCTGCAGTCCGCTTTGAAGAACCCCCACGGCAAGGGCGTGCGGTACGAGGAGCTGGTACAGAGCATCTTCTACCACATGCCAGAGGCCAGGGACCCGGAGCCCTGGGAGGCCTTGGAGCGGGCGGTGTTCCCCATCCTGGAGGGCGTCCCCGACAAGCGCACCCAGCGGCTGCTTCCCCAGTGGAAGGAAGAGGTGGCCCAGCGCATCCAGTGGAGGCGGCCCAGGCCGGCGCCCCAGCCGCCCCAGTACGCCGACCCGCTGGCGGCCACGGACAAGACCGTGTACACCTTCTGCGGGGTGCGGTTCCCCGGGTGGAAGCGTGTGTACTACTACCGCACCGACGATGAGACCCTGTCCGTAGGCGACCAGGTGCTGGTCCCCGGCAGAGACGGCCCCACCGAGGCCGAGGTCGTATCCATTGAGAAGCATAGAAGGGATACGGCTCCGTATCCCGTGGATCGGGCGAAATTTGTGGTGGAGAAGGCAAGTGGTTCTTCATCAAATTGAAATGGGTGGATGCGGTGTCCCCAAAACTTCTAGTAATTCCGCCTTTGTCACACCACTAGATGAATGATGAAAATGTATGTACACTTCCATTGAGCTAAGCTGTGAAGCGGATGCGAGGGGCGTTTAGTGCATAACATACTGCTATGCTACAGCACCTTTTAATTATACCATGATTCTAATAACTCTTGAGCTTCTTCAAAATCGATTCTTTCCCTCCAACGTACTATTTCCCGCTCAATGCGATTCTTTTGGCGCAAATATTTAATACCATATACAAGCGGAAGAAGAGAACGTAGGTATTCAATTCTTTTCTGCATATATGGAATCATACTGCCTACCCCGCCCCAATGGGAGGGTTCCAAGGGCAATCGCTCAAAAATATGCGGATCGGAATTAAGCGACAAAAACTTTGCTAATGCCTTTTTTCTCCTTTCGGAACTCAGTTCTTCTATCGCAGAAAACAAATCAACCATCCGCTCCTCATCCAAATTGTATCTCTCAATTATGTGGTCAATCCATAAATCTTGTTTCGCAATGGTCTCCGGTTGGGATTTTTCGCTGGCTAACAACACACTTACTGATACCTGTCGCTTCCAGTCAACCGCATTTCTATTTTTCTCATGTAGGTAATTGAAAACATCGTCAGCTAAATCCATGAAATTTTCAGTATTCCATATTGTCGTTAGTCTAGTATCATGTGAAAAATAGCCAAGGTGACTAAGTGCATCGCTGTCAAGATACTTATATAAAAACGCTGGATCAGCAGAAATAATAGTTTGCAATAGAACACCTTTATAATCGCAAAGTTCTAAACAAGATATCCCTTTTAAATATACTTCTTCTAAAAGAAGAATTTCCCCAGAAAACATCTCCAAAATTGCATTTGCTTCTTTCTTCTCTTTTTGATTCAAGATGCTGAAAGCATAAAGGCTAAAGACAAATGGAGACTCGTCATAATGGCTTAAAATAATGCGTATGGCTTGAATTATTACTTTTGTCTCTACTGCCTCATATTTATGTAAGAGATCAACCGTCCGATATGGTGATGATTTCATTGCTAGATCCGGTGTGTCTAGGTAGCACAACAAATCTGATGCCCATTGAGTGGATATTTCTTGTTCAGGCATAAAAGCATAAAAGAACCACAGCCACACATTTTGCTGGTTATACTTATGTCGAGTGATTAATTTTTTTACTTCTGACACAGACTCAATCTCAAATAGTTTCTCTAAGATCCTTCCGGCGAATATCTTATATGGGGTATCCGCCCTCATGTAAGTATCTATCAAATATAGATACAGTTGTTGCCGATTCTCTAGCTCCTCAAACACATATCCGAGGCCTACGCCCAATGTTCTCTCTTCCTTATCGAAAGTCTGGATGCTTTCCAGACATATCTGTATCAAATAATCTATATCTGCAACTGTGTATCCCTCCACCAGTTTGTAAATTCTTTCCTTATGTCGCTGTACCCCTTTCTCATATCCCGCCGAATAGTCTTCAGAACGATGGGACACAAGCGCAGAATATATCTTATACTTTTCCGAGTTAAGAAACGGGGCCAGTATATCCAGTGCGCAATAATCAATGTGCTTTGCAACTTGTTTAATGCGTGCCGCGATTACACAGTGGAACAAATTTTCAGGCTGGAATAGGGAGAAGAATTTTAGAATTTCCTCAAACTCGGCTCTCATCACATCCAAAGCCGTATCGACACCGCAATGAGGCATACCGTACCTATAAAGGATGTCTTCAATTTTAGCCTGCATATTACCATGTCGGTAAATTTTATAAAGTTGTGCCAAAAGCATCTTTCGGTATTCCAAAACAGGTCGATCTGGCGGAAGCGATAATGTGTAAATCGACACTGTATTGTGCCGACCACCCTCTGTTTTTGAGACATCAAGTTTCAAAAATTGGCCTGCCACACAAACGAATAGAAATAAAAGATTCGTATCCTCTGGGGCTGCTTCCACCGCATCGCAAAGACTCTTGACAACCATTCTCTGTGTAGAATACCCGAAAAGCGGGGACTCCAAATTAACTTCAAACCGACCAGCAAATATGCTGTAGAATTGTTCAAACAAGTCTGGGCGTTTTTGATAATACAGTAATAGCAGATCCAGCGCTGTTGGTAACTCAGGATGGTCTCCAAAATTTCCTAGAATTTGGAGAGTATCGTCTGAAACATTTTTATCCGGCCTTTCCTTTTTTAGTGACAACGTTTGTACATCAAATGGATGATATGATTCTTGCTCAATATACTCCTGCAACAATAAAAGAGTTTGTGTCGGTCGCACCATATGAAATGCTTTTAAAAAAGGGAGAAACTCTTCCACATTACTTTCCAGCTTATCCCACACAAGGTTAATCTGTGCTTCAACATATTTTTTCACATTTTGATCGGAGAATACATTTAAGAGAATATTGCATGCCTCAATAGTTCTGCTTTTGTTAATCTGAAAACAAGTTTCAATCATCGTGCTGAGGGGAATAATCTTTTCCTCGATAAAAACATACTTGATCAAAAAGTTGCTGAAGCTTTGGTCTGAAATTCTTGCCGCCTCGTCATTGCACAGATCTACGATTTCCGCTCTGTGGAGCAGTTTTAGATCCGATGTAAAATCACTGCTGCTTATTCCCGCAACCTCAAAAATTGGGGCAAGCTTTTCGAGATGCTTCAGATGGATCGCTCGAACAAATGCAATGATTCCAGCCGAGCACACACCTGTATCACTTTCAACGAGGGCATTCAGCTGCTTGCTATAATAGTTATGATAGAGGGCTGACGCATCCTGAATTGCTGCAAGGCTTTCAGATTCTGCTGCAAGCTTTCCAGCAAGCATAGCCAGGCGCGCATTTCCTTCCGCAATGGCCACAATGCGATCCGTGTAAACTCGATTTGTAATCCCGTAGCATGTTTCCATAAGTTTACGGATATCATCATCACTAAATGTCAAGATTTTAATTGTTTCTGGTTTAATAACCTCCATAACACTCTGCATCACTTGTTTGCGGGCATAGTCGCGTACGGTCAGAATCAATTTTGAAATATACCGTAATCCGACTGCTACTCTCGGAAGATAATCCAGTACATGGTGCAGTCCGGAAAGCTCATTCGCATCATCTACAAGTACCAGATACTCTTTTCCTTCTTCAATTGCAGATACCAGGTCCTCATATAGTTGCAAGTTGTTATTTTTTATGACAAGTACAGTGTAGCCCTTCTCTTCCGCCAACTGCCGGCATAATTCCAATGCAAATCTGGTCTTCCCAACACCGGCAGGCCCAGCAATTAGCAAGACATCGTTATCATGCAAAGCAGACTTTGCTTTTTCCAACTCCTTTTCTCGAAAAAGAAATTCTGTTCCCAGTGGAGCAGACATCTTGTTCGCATCATGCCTCGCCACAAACATATCTAACGGCAGAATTTGGCCTGAGTCGATACTAATTCCAAAGAAATCTTGGGCTAAAATTGGGCACTCGCGGAAGATATCATTTCCCAGTTGATCCAGGCCAATCAGTGTCAGCACTACATCGCGCTCCTCGCAGTACTGTCTAAGATGCTGGTCATCACCTGCTCCTAAGCGGCCATATGTATGGCAATATATGATCTCTGCAATATCTTTCGGAGAAACACCAGTCTTTTTTGAATCAAAACATTTGTCAATGTCTTCCATTGCTTTCTTTAAGAAATCCGTCTTTTGTGTAGTATACATCACAAATACATACTTATTTTCTGCTGTCAAAAAATAAGTATCTGGATTTCCCTTTGCTGTTTTATCCGTTCCTGTATTCATTCCTAACGAATACACGTTCCGATATCCCTTGTAGCTCAAATAGGCATCACACAAATTCTGAAATGCTCCACCATCCATCTGATTGATTCGATTTTTGATATCCGTCAGTTTTGACATTTTCTCTCCTCCGGGAAACGACAGTTTATACCTATATAACCATTTCAATTTTACCATTAAACGTCGTCGTGTGCAACCTGGTCATGTGACTAAATCAGCAGCAAGAGTTCCAAATCATAATGTAGAAGAGGTGTAGTGGACTGACTATCTATACTTAATTGGTTACGCAAAATACTGGTTTGTACTATTATACTTTGGAAAGACCGACTATAGCATAGAATCTTGCAAATATACAAATTCATGCGCAACCGTCTGTACACATCGCATTTTTCATCATCATTTCAGACATAAGAAAACCTCCAAAGGAGCTATTCCTTTGGAGGTTTTGGTGCGCCCGACTGGATTCGAACCAGCGGCCTACAGAGTCGGAGTTATCAGGCCGCCAAGGAAGAAAACCAGAATTTATGCGGGTTTCAGATACATCGCACAAATTTAGCACCGATTTGCAAAAAACGTGGGAGCTCTTGGCACGCCTGGGCTCCCACGGTTTTTTCGGTTTTTGAGAAATAGTAGTCAAACAGTAGTCAGAGGGTGGGCAGAAAGAGAAAAGTCACTGGGTGAAAGAGGGGCGGATTTTGGAGAGCGGGAGGCCCTGGCGCTTGGCTTTGTCCCTGTGGGAAAAGCCACAGCCTTCCTCTCTCGCTATTTGTGCCGGTATTTCTTGCACATTGTTTCCAGCAACGCAAAGTCATTGCATCTTTTTGCCAAAGGCGTTTTATCCCCGTTGACTTGCTTATGCTTGTATAAGGTATTTGCGTTCTTCCGAATCTTCTCTTGAATCGATTTGATAAACCGGTACTCGGCCAGTAAGAGTGATTTATATTTTGGATCCCTCACCGTTTCAAAATTCACATACCTGCATTCAGATAAAGGAACGGGAAACATATTGTTTAGATTGATAACGGCATAATCCTTGATTTTGATGAAATCAAGGCCCTCCTTCATCCTTCTATGTTTTGGCTTGAATGAAGAAAGGGGAGCAAAATAGTCAAGGCCATTGACCTGTAAAACTATGCCTATGTATTTCCGTTCATTCGCTTGCCCCTGCTGCCGGTTGTGAAAAAGATGGGGTGCATATGGAACAAGGTAGTTGATATATGCAGCATTGATCTCATAAATTTTTATATTTTCCATATACCCTCCCTCAAACAGAGAGGGCGGACATGAAGCCCGCCCTCCTGTTAAAATCGCACTCTGAGTAGCGAAACACTCACTTGTAACTTTCTTGATGATAGAGCCAAGAGAAACTCACTCGATAACTTTCTCACTTTGGGCTGAGATACACCCCTGTTAAGAGTATTTCACTCCTACGTTTATTATATGTACTCTGCTTTCGTTTGTCAAGCAAGAAAAAGCTGCCGTGGCTTGGTCTCGCTTTGGCAAAGCAGCTAGATATGACATCCCTCCCCGAAGCGAAAAAAAGAGAAGCCGTCAAGCAGCGTCTATATCCTTCAATTCTTCCCGCTCACTCAGAGAGGGGATTTCCTTTTTTCTGCCTGAACAGAGCTTCTTCATTCTTCACTGTGTTCGGATTGTCTCCTACTGAGCGTCAATCTATGCTAGCAAAATTACTAAAAACAAGCTGGGATTTTCAAATCTGATTGTGCGTCAAGAATTTAACTTTCGGGCCTATTTTTTCTTCAAAAACCACAAAATGAAGAAGAGTCATTTCTGTTTCACTCCCACATATAGGGGTACCCCCCTGTCATGGTGACAGGGGCCCCCCTTGTTTTCTTTCGGACTTTTCCCTACAATGGGAATCACATTTTGAGACAGGAATAAAATTTCCTGTCCGGTAAACTTGCGAGGTGTTGGAAATGATTTCTCTATAACATTCTTATGCCATTAGGATACTACTCCCACCTTTTGCAAAAGAGGTGGGAGTTTTTGTATCCCTCGCAAACACGAAAAGGCACGGAGAAGCAGCAATCCCCACCACGATTGCCCGTCAGTTTCTCCTCAGCCGTTACAGATGAACGACACAATGTCTTTTCGGAAATTAAAAACACTGCTCCCACCTTTTCCCTGGGAGCGATGAAAG
>UMIY01030252.1_pt1 | contig 14507 bp, 8 predicted proteins | sample 1965921 | NCBI WGS metagenome assembly UMIY01 (sample SAMEA4836134, study PRJEB28245) | human gut metagenome | biome: gut microbiome; material: fecal sample | place: Denmark | collected 2008
TATTTCCATTCTTAAATCCCATTTCTGAAAGCGTACTATATACTCCATCAATTACAATTTTAGGCGTATAAAAAGCTGTTAAGGTAGATTCCTTAGCAGCCTCATATTCTGATGAGGATAAATTTTCTTTTAAGAAAGCTCTTGCTTCTTTCCATTGACCGTCTTTACTTTCATCAAAGACATCAGCAAGTCCACCCCACCCAACATATTTAGCCAAAGTTTCCTGTGCTGTAACATCTAAATCCCTTTCACCTTTTTCTATCCTGTTGAGCATTGCAATGGCTTCAAGATTATTATTTAACCTTTCACTTGGAGCAAGTTTATCAGGGAGAATATCTTCTTTAATTCTAAAGTTTGATACTTTCTCTTGTTTCTTTTCCTCAAGTCCGAAAAGTCTTTCTAAATCACTTTCTAATCTATACGGAATAACTTCTGAACCCGTAATCATTCCTCCAAGATACTCAACATTATCTTTTATTGTAACAGTCTTAAGACCACCACCCATCTCGTCAAAGCGAGTTATAGTGTAGTCTTTATCTTTATAGTGAACTTCGTCTCCAACAAGTAGCTTAGGTCTATCAAAGCTAATCTTTTCTAATAACTCTTTATCATCTGCAAAACTTACTATAGGCATCATATGATTACCATTTCTTAGAGGAGCAAGTCTTAAATCATTCTTTTTTAGAATCTCATTAAAGCTCACTTCATCATCAATCTTATATGCCTCATGATCCATGTAGACCATTTTCCCAACAGATAAGTCTAATGATTTTTCTTTATCTTCTTCTGGATTAAGGTAATCAAAAAGTGTCTCTTGTTTTGCTTCAACTTGAGTAGCTTCCACAACATAATCAGCAATCTTATATGCTTCATATTTTCCACTATCAATCAAAGTATCAACCTTTGTGCTTTCTTCAAAATCTACTCCTCGATTAAGTGAATATTCTACTCCATCAACTACTACTTTTCTTCCAGTATCCTCAAGGCTAATCTCTAAGCTATCTTGTTTACTTGCAAGGATAAATTCGTTACCCACCTTAATTGCCACTTTTTCATTTTGATTGTTATATGAATATTCTTTAAGGCTATCAACAAACTCGCTCATCGTAACAAAGTCGATATTGTCCTTAAATTCTTCAATTTGACTTATGCTTACATCGTCATTTATTAGATAACCTTTTAGTACATTGAATTTTGCAAGTTTAATATCTAGGTCTTTTAGATACTTTATCTTTTCTGATGTAACACCGTTTGTATCTTTGTTCCAGTCATCAATCAGCCATTTTAACTGTTCCATCTTCCAAACAGGAAGCTTTGGATCTGCAATTTCTGTAATCTCATTTCCATAAAAGTCATATTCTTTAATGGCACTCATAATCTCTTCTAACTGTTCAGAATTAAAATCGCTTAGCTTAATATTTGTGCCTTGAAGTGCTTCTTCTAATTTGCTTGTGGTAAGTCTACTGATTGCAATATCTCTTGATACCTCGTACTCTTCCATTATAGCTCCGACTTCTTCGGCAAAATTATGACTTAATTTTTCTTCAAATTCCTCTATAACTTCGTTGTTAATTTCTTTATGAATTACATCATCTTCAAAGCTAAGTTCACCATTAAAAACCATCTGAAGCTCTTGTTCATCCATCTGTTTTTTAAGTTCTGTGTATTTAAGTTCTCTAAAAGTTTTTGGAAAATCCTCTAAAATTAGTCTTTGAGCATTTAGTTCTTTAAGCTCATTTATATTAAAATATCCCCATTCAGGCTCTATTCCTAAAACAAGCCCAAAAGCATCGCCACTTTCTCTATCATACTCTGTCATATACCAAGTCCAATTACTTCTAAAAGGAATGATATATGCTGCATGAACTTCTTTTTCGGCAAGGTTTATTTTTTCCTGTTCATAAAGTTCAGGAACACGCTCAAGCATTTCATCAGTCATTAGGTTATATGGATCTTCCTTAGAATAGAAAAAGGAAGCATTTTCTGCTTCCTCGTTCATATCTTCTATGCTGTTTTCTATGCTTCTACTATTTCCTTTATCACCATCTCTTTTAGGGCTGAAATCATCGCCTTGTACTCTGGATGATTCTCGTCCGTTATCTTCCAAGCTTCCATCATCTTCGGTTTTTCCTCTCTCATAAAGTGGATTGCTCTTTTCTGTACTTCCATTAGATGCATTAGTAATTTCTTCTCCTTGTAAAGGTCTATTAGCATCTGATAGTATTTCTCCTCGCTCGTTTCTGTAAGAAAGTCCAGTCTCATCACTGCGTAAGTCGGATTTGGAAATTCCTCCATGAAGCTCTTCTCGTTTTCCAGATTGTTCAAGGTCTTCTCCTTGATTTTTGAAATTATCTCGTCCGTATTCTCCATTTCCAAGAACTCGGTTTCTTGTGTCATCATCTCTTTGGTCATTTGATCGAACAGCATTCTCCATACCTCCTAATTCATTATTATTTTCGTTAAGCTTATTATAATCGGCACCTATACTCTTTGTCAGGTCTTGATTGACAGATAAATTTCTTGTTCTTACCATTGTAGCTTCAATAATATTACTACAAGCATTGGAAATACAGTTACCAACACTCATTAAAGAAATTCTATCTAAGTACTTGAAATTTTCTTGTAAGTTATCCATTGGAATAGGATAATCCAGGTTAAATCTATTTGAAATTGCAAAGCTAATAGAATTTCTCATAAAGTTTACAAATGAGTTTCTATCTTCATCAGAAATTCTCAAGTTATTACAAAGCTCATAGATGCTGTCATCTGCATAAACTCTGCTAAGTGAGTAGATATTTTCAGATAACTTATCACTTGCTTCAAAGCCACGAAGAGTAATCATATCTTTTAGTGCTTCTTCATGTTTTTCTCTATCAAACTCCCATAGTTTTACCTCATTTACGCCTCTATCCATAGATACTGTCTGACTAATATCAAAGATATATCCAACCTTTTGAAATGGATAGGTTTCACTTAGGATTGGAATACCCTTTTGTCCTCGCATAACGGTGCGATTAAATCTTTCTCTCCACATATCAAAGCTTGCACAAGCTGTTGCATTTGGATTTTTATCATAGATACTAAGCTGACTTAAAAAGTCATATCTTTGATTATTTCCAATTACTTTTAAGAGTTTCAGATACTCATTTTCGCTATCTAAAACATCTCTTTTTACAAGCTCGATAATATTGTAAAAATCATTTGTTCTCATCTTTACCTCCTTGTTTTTTAGCATGAAAAAAGACGATAGCAGTCTCTATCGCCCATTTCAAAATTGAAATTATTACTTATTTTCCAAAACTTTGTTTAGCTCTATTTCATATTCTTTAACACTACTTATGATTCTATCAAATGATATTTTTTCTCCAAAGAGCATATTTTTCATACTATCATAGTCTTTTGAGAATGTCTCTAAAGCTTCATCTGATGGAATTAACTTTATATTTCCTTCCATAATATCATCATATTTTGCCCAATTACACGCATAGAACTTTTTCTTAAACTCAATAACCGCTTTTAATAAATCTAAGTTATCGAAACTTTTTTCTTTTATATCTGTAAGTAGCATTTTATATACATCGTAAAAATGCCTTGAATATCTTGTAGGATAGTTGCCATTTACTCTGTTTGCTTCCCTATGCAGTATTGTTATCTTTTCATAAAAAGTTCTTAGACTATCAACTGCTAAAACTTGAATATTTTCATCAAATACTTCAGGGTATACTTCCTCAATATAGGTCTTTATTTTCCGTCTACTTGCAGGAATCGGTTCAGCCAAACTTCCAATTTCAAGTCTTATCACTTGAAGTATGGAGCTGTCTTTATGATTTTTAGGATAATCAAAGCAAATTGTTTGACCGTCAAATTCATCAATATAAAATTTATAATCTTTACCTCTCAACACATCTTTAAAATCATTTTCTAAAACAGGTAAAAATTCATCCCTAAGAAATATCTTTGTGTCCTCGTTTAGTTTATCATTGAATTTCAACTGCTTCGTATTACTCCTATCCTCATAAGGTTCTTTACTTTTATAACCTAACAATTTCCAATCCAAAGCAAGGTCAATATCTTCCGAAAATCTTTCAATCAGCTTATATACTTTTGATAGGCTTGTTCCACCTTTAAAAACAATGGCATCTTTATATTTAAAATCCTTAAATAGGTATTTCAAAATCATACAAACCCATAAATCTTTTTCTACAATAGCCTTTGACATAGAAAGCTTATCTGATGTATTTTGTATGACAAGTTCAAGCTCTTCACTTGATATTTTTAATAATTTACTCATGGTTTATCTCCTGTATTTTATTTAAAACTTCCTGTATCCAAAAAGGTAATTTTAATGTATCCTTTATTAAATCTTCTTGAATTTCCTTAGCAAAAACAGCAAGTTTTTTTATATCTTCTTCACTTATATTATCTTTTCCAAGCGCTTTTATTGCCTGTATCAAAATAGATAATTCTTTTGAATAAGATGTTATATTTCTATTTGTCGTATGCTTAAATATGATTTTTTTATCTCTATACAAATATTCTCTATACGCTCCATCTGAAATATAAACATATTCATTTGGTACTTGTGTAGATAATCCTGTGTAGTTTAATGCTGTATCTCCTGTGGGAGCTATCGTCCAAGAAAATTTATCGGCTATCTTTTCTGCTACAGCACTAGCGTCAGGATAAGAGTATTCATTTAAAATTTTACTGTACTTTGGTTTGGTATATAATCCATCAAGAAGTCTGGCTATCTCATTTTCTTCATTTAACCTATATAAAATGGATTTAATGGTATTCTTTGTCCCTAAGTCATAGAAGTCATTTATAGAGAAAATCTTACCTTGATTCTCAGACATTATGGTTTCTATTTGATTTGTGATTGAATCCATATATAACACCTCCTTGCACCCAAAATTATACACTTTTGGGTGCAAAAAGTCAATCCAGCTATAAGTTAAGTTTTTATACTCCTGTTATATTTTTATAAATTCTGCAAAAGCTTCAAATTTTCCTATAGTGCTAACTGTGACTTTAGTAGTAACCAGACTATACTCATCTTGATACTTGTATCCTTGTCCATAAACAATAAACACAAGTGTATCCTCATCATCAAGAAAAATATCAATTCCATTTTTAAAATCTGTTTTCTCTAAGATTTCTTCAAAGTTGTGAAGTTCATTATATTCAGATTTTGGCTTGATTATTTTGCTATGATACTTATCAATATAACTAATATCATAGACGCACAGATAATTTACAAGTCCATATATTTTAGAGAAGATAGCTTCAACTTCTTTCATGTGTTGTTCTTCCTTGTCATCACTACTTGTTAAAATACTATATGTTGTTAATCTTTTCATTTCTTTTTCCTCATAATTTCTTTTAAAATTGCTTCTAATACATCAACTACAATGCTATTTCCTGCTTGCTTATACAGGATTGATGATGTTGTGCCTTTTCTTTGCTTATAGATAGCTCGCAAGGTATCAAAGTCTTCATCATCAAAACCCATTAGCCTAAAGCATTCTCGTTCTGTTAAATACCTATACTTACCGTTTCCTATATCAATAATTCCTGAATTGGGAATGCGTGCTTGTTTTGTTGAAATGGTGTAGGCAAACTTATCAATAACTTTTAATCTGCCCTTGAAATGATTATTTTTAGGATCTCCTCTAATATGAGAAAGCATTGATTCTTGCTTTACTTCATAAAGATTAGAGACATCTTCTTCTAAAAACTTAGATATATCCTTTGCCTCTATCTTTTCTAAAGAAGAAAAATTAAAGTAGTTTTCACTTAAGATACTTATAACAAAGATACGCTCTCTTTTTTGTGGTATTCCAAAGTCCATAGCATTTAAAATTTCATACTTATTCTCATAACCAAGCCTTTCCATTTCTTTTAGGTAATGAAAAAAGGAAGCTCTCATATTTTTATCGAGAACTCCCTTTACATTTTCCCAAAGCACTATCTTTGGTCGTATTTTCATTTCTTCTATAATTCGTATAGTTTCAAAAAGAAGACTACTTCTTGTACCGCTACCTTTTGTACCACCTTTCTTTAAGCCACTTCGACTAAAATCTTGACATGGACTACCATGCATTAGTAAATCTATTCTTTCGTCTGTCGGATGATAATCTACTATACTCTTAGGCTCAAATTCTTCGCCATAAAGTGCATTATAACTTTTAACACAATTCTTATCTATCTCTACATAATCCACCGTCTTATGAGATATTTTTTGCCTTATTAAAGCTTTTCTAATAGCACCTATACCACCAAACAGTTCTAATACATTCAACTCACTTATTTTCATCACCTCCAATAAAATAAGGGAACAAGATTAGCTCTCATTCCCCTAAAAATTATTTACGATATATCCCTACTGTTTCTCTTATTTCATTCTCAATACATTTTAAGAAGTCATCCTTATCCGCCTTGCCATTAGCAATGTCAGATAGTTTCATTTCCCACTCGGCAGTAGTTTCTGCTGATTTAAAAGTATCTGAAACAATAGTCACCAAACTAATTCCTTTATTGGTTGCAATTAAATTCTTTTTATCTCTTTCTACAAAGCCTTTATAGATTAAGTTTTCAATAATACCAGCCCTTGTTGCAGGTGTACCAAGTCCTTTTCGTTCTACCTCAACATCTTTTTCTAAAGCATCATTTCCTGCAAGCTCCATAGCCTTAAGAAGTGTATCTTCTGTAAAGTGTTTCGGTGGTGTTGTGTATTTTTCTTTTATTTTCTTGTTTTCAACGCTTAATACATCGCCTATGCTCACATCAGGAAGTAGTGTATCTTCATTTTTCTTAGACTTGTATTCTTTAAGATATTTTGTAAATCCATCATCTTTAATTACCTTACCTGAGCTTGTAAATTCAAAGCTATCAAATTCAGCGACAATCTTTGTTGTATTTTCAATTAAAGGATAGCCTACACTTGCGTGAAACTTATTTAAGATAAGTCGATATACCTTTAATTCACTTTCAGGAAGTGAAATCAAGTCTTCATTCATACTGCTTGTTGTTGGTATGATTGCATGATGATCTGTAACCTTTTTTGAGTTAAATACCTTCTTAATACGTCCCGTATCAAAGTCATTCTTTCCTAAGATATGATTGATGGTACTTGTAATCATATCTTCCGTTAAGCATCTGCTGTCTGTTCTCGGATAGGTAATCAGTTTTTTCTCATACAGACTTTGAGCATAGTCAAGTGTCTGCTTAGCACTATATCCAAAATATTTGTTGCACTCTCTTTGGAGCGTTGTAAGGTCAAATGGCAAATCAGGCTTTGTTATCTTTTCTTTTTGAATAACATCGGTAATTTCTATCTTATCGCCTACTAAGTTTAAGAGCTGCTCTGCTGTTATTCCATCATCAATTCTATCTGTTGAAAGTGTAAAGTCATTAAGACTTAGCTCTACTATAAAATATTTTTCTTTTTTGAAATTGGTTATTTCCTCATCTCTATTTACAATCATTGAGAGGGTAGGTGTCTGCACTCTTCCTACACTGTAATTTTGCTTATATAGGCACGAATAAAATCTACTGATATTCATTCCAACAAGCCAATCTGCAATCGCTCTTGCCTGTGCAGACTCAAAGAGATTATCGTAGAACTTTCCCTCTTTTAGATTATCAAAACCATCTTTTATGGCACTATCCTCCATCGATGAAATCCAAAGGCGTTCCATCTTCTTTTTACAATGAGCCTCGTTATATACAAGTCTAAATATTGCTTCGCCCTCACGACCTGCATCACAAGCATTTACTACGGTATCAACATCTTTATCATTCATCAGTTTTTTAAGAGTATTAAACTGCTTTTTAGTAGCTTTTGATACAACATACTTATATTCACTCGGAATAATCGGTAAATCTTCCATATTCCACTTAGCATACTTTTCATCGTAGCTATCAGGATTTGCCATCTGAATCAGATGACCCACGCACCAGGATACCCTATATCCATTTCCCTCGTAGTATCCATCTTTCTTTTTTGTAGCTCCTATTACCTTTGCAATTGATATAGCTACACTCGGTTTTTCTGCAATAACTAAATCCATATTATCTCCAATCTTTCAAATAAAATAAAGCGAAAGATAATACTCTCTCGCCTTTAACTTGCACCCAAAATCATATAGTTTATGGTGCATTTTATTCTTCATCTTCTTCGATTTCTTCAACCCCTATTTCTGATGTTTCATCACTTTCATCAGCTTCTGAGAAAAAATCATCGTCATCATCTTCTTCTAATGCTTCAAGTTCTTCATTCTCTTTCTTTTTAACAACCTTAAAGTAATAACCTGCACCTAATGCTCCAACTACTACAAGAATCAGAATTAAGTATGTTCCCATATTACTACTCTCTTCTTTTTTCATTGGTTTAGCCTCTTCTTTTATTAGTTCTTCCTTTACAATCTCCTTTTGTGTTTCTTTCTTTTCAACCATGTTCAATAAGTCGTCTTCCGAAACTTCTGTTAAAAGCATTACATTTTCGCTATCTTCATCATGGTTAATGATTAGATGAAAAGTCTTTCCATTTTTAGTTGTAAAAGTTACAAACTGTCTTGCGTCTGCTGAATACATATCCGTAGACTTATTATCTTTACCATCGTTGTGGTGAATTGGATAATCTTTGTTTGCATTATCCTTATTCTCTGTAACAGATCCTCTTGCCTTTGATGGTGCTGACGCTACTCCTTTATTTGTATTTACAGGCTTGCTTGTTCCATCCATAGAAGACGTATCTCCATTACTTGAAGTCTGTTTAGGTGTTAGCTTATTCGGATAGCGAATTTCTTGCTTTTCTTCTTTTTTGCTAGTGTTTTCAGATGTCGTGTTTCCCTTTTTTGTCGCAGAATTTGAAGCAATTTGTTTTTCGCTACCTGTTTGTGTTCCTTTTCCGCTTGTAAAAGGAATTGAATTAGATGTAACTGTCTTTGATGGAGCGTTTCCTGTGCTTGATGATGTATTTTTTAGAGTATCAATTTTACTTTCTAAGCCTTTAATTCTATCTTCAAGCTTTGAAATATCCTTATCTGATATACCTTTTATCTTTTCATTTTTTCTATTTTCAAACTTTTCTTCTAAGGATTTGATTTTATCATTAAGCTTATTGATTTCTTCTTTCTTATCATTAGAAATGTCCGCTTTATCTTTTAGCTCCTTGTTTAGTTTATCCATTTCTTTTTCATAGACTTTTAGGTCTTTTTCTAACTTTTCAATGTCTTTTCCTGTTAAAACAGTTTGCACAGAAACATCTTTTTTCTTCTTTTCCTCAGTTTGAGTAGCACTATCCTTTATATCTTTCTCGGTTTGAGTATTTTCATCTTTCTTTAGATAAGATACCTTTCTTATAATTTCATCATCTTTTCCCTTTACCTTATATGTGGCAAAATCATCAAGAAATTTCATATTATCAGGTAACATATCAAGTTCTGAAGCATCAAGAACATAGCCTACATCAAAAGTTTTAGTAAATTCTTTATATACCTTTCCATCTTCGAAAAAGTATTTTACCTTAACTTCTGCTTTAGTTTGTGTTGCTGAATCTTTTTTACTTTTATCATCTGTTTGTACTGAACTATCCTTTTTTTCAGTTTTATCAGTTTGCGTATCAACACTTGCCACTCTTGTAATTAAGTCATCTACATTAAAAGTTATATATGGAAGACCTGTATGGTATCTATTCCAAGTTTCAATGATGAGCTTATCCTTCTCAATCTTTATTTCTTTAAGATTGTTGATATTAGGATTGGCTTCCTTAACTTTATTTATAATTTCTTTTTTGGACTCTTCTTTTATTTCTCCATCATAATCAATCTTAGTTTTTACAATATCTCGATTCAGCTTATATACAGGTGTATCTAAGATATGGTAAATCTTATTATCGCTATATGTTCTAATATGCTCCTCAATAGAACCAACATAGTAGTCTTGATTGTTTTCTGTAAAATCTAAGAATATGCCGCTGCCAATATTTACACCTGTAGCTTTATAATAATTAAATTCTTTTTTGCTTGTAAATCTTGTATGTCCCGTTCTTTCGGTATCAAAATCAGCTTCTGTAAACATTTCATCATATCTATCAAATGATGTTAAATTACCCTCAAGTTTAAATTCCTTTAAAATATTTATCTTAAATTTCAGCTTATCCTCATAATATGACTTACTTATATTCTGATCACTTGTATTGTCAATCATATTCACAATAAATTTTGTTTTATACTGCCCATGATTATTATCGGCTCCCATAGCATATACAATATTTGATTTGTTTAGGTACACTGTTGCCACTAAGCCTACTAACACCAGTAAAGCAAGTATACTTGCTAAAATCTTTTTGTTACTCAACAATTTTTTCATCATTAAACTCCTTTTCTTGTTTTTGTTTTTTCTCTTCTTTTACTTTTCTCATTAAGTCCTCAAGCGTGATGTTGTTTTCTCTACAAATCACGATGATTTCTTCGTTTTCAAGTTCTTCTTCTCGAATAAATAAAGGCTCTAATTCTTTATCAATCAGAGCCTTTTTATCAAGAAGTTTTTTTATTTTATTTTTCGTTAGTTTTAATTCTTTTCTCACATTCTGCCCTCCTTATCTGTTTACATTTGGTGGAAAGCCAAAGCCTACTGGATGATGTTTACAGAATGTTGCTATCCAATCATCTAAGGTTGTTACCCTAACTACTCCGATATTATCCATTACCTTACCATCACCAATATAAATTCCGACATGACCATAAGTAAGTCCGGCTTGACCACCACTGCTACTACTTTCAACTGCTACAAGCATTCCTACTTTTAACTTTGATCTATCAGAAGTAAATGTATGGTTTCGATACATATCATTAGCATTTCCTCCGATATATCCAAGACCTGCATTTTGATAAACTTGTGAAACCCACATGGCACACCAACCTGCTCCAGGTGATGGAGTAATATATGCTGCATTTACAATTTTCTTTTGAACATCAGACGATGCTTCATATTCTTTTCCTCCACCAACACCACCATTTGCTGTAATCAAATCGGTATTTCCAAATATCTCACCCATATTACCTTGAGCAAGAAATAGAGCTTCATAGTGTTTTAAATTATCTGGATAATCTCTAAAAACTTCTCTAATGACGCTATCCATTTCCCTTTTATTTAGGGTAACAATGAGCTTTCTATACTCGTAAGGCTCTTCGTGACTTTCTGTATATTCGTTTCCATCCTCATCAGTATAGGTTTCTGTTACAGTCCTGTATCTTGTTTCAACTTTTTCTTCATAATCAACCTGATACATGGAATCAAAGAGTTCATCTAAAATACCGCTAACTTCTGAAAGTTTTTTTACATCACCACATCTTGATGTGATATAGGCTAAAAGTTCGTGGACATTATGACCAATATCTCCATTTTTATTTATGATGTACTCATCATATCCGGGATAGTTTTCTTCTACATTCTCAAGCTCTTTATACAGTTCATCTTCTTTTTTTGAAAAACTTTGGTTAATTTCTTTTAGTATATTTGGAGCAGATAGGTATGAAGTTGTAAGAATACCACTTGTAAAATTAGAAAGCCCGCCCATTGAAATACTTGCAAAATCAAGGATAAATGTTCCAAAAACAATAATAGCAACTATTAAAATAGCTGCTACTTTCGTTTTTCTTATGATAAAGTCCTTAGATACCTTTAAGGTATTTACAAAGGCTTCTTTTACTCTATCCCTTATCCTCGTCTTATTTTGCTTATAGATAACCGACTTCATCTGTTTCTTCTTTTGAAACTTCTTATAAGCATTTGCTTTTTTATATTGGTCGGTCTTCTTAATCTCGTCCATGCTCTTTCTAAACTCAAGCTTGGATTTTCTACTTTGGATTTTCCTATCGCTCTTTTCTAAATCATATAGCTTCTTACTTTTTCTCTTGTCCGAATAATTCTTTACACCATGAATAAGTTTAGAGGAACTTCCTAAGCCTTTTTCAGCAGCTTCAACCGATGCATTTTCATCACTACCAGATGATAGATAAGCACTTGTAACCTCACCAAGTTTTGCAGCTCCAATCACACTTCCACCGACTATGGTTTCTTTGTTATACCTTTTATAAAGCTGATTTTTCTTTTCCCTATCTTTGATGGCTTCTTTACCAGTTTTAGAAGCTTTAGTATTATCTTCTTTTTTCTTATCTGTCCCTTTTCTTGTAAAGAGCTTATCAGAATAGTTCTTTCTTTTAAGTGACGTTTTCTGCTTTTCATAAAGTTTGGATTTTTTATTACCTAAAGGCTCATAGGATACATCGCTATCTCTAAAATCATTATCGTATCTATCAATGACACCATCACCATCTTGGTCTTTTGCCAAAGGATCATAGATACGATTTTCTTTAACCTCTGTTTGATAATCTGACTTAGCTACTTCCGTTTCAGCAAAATCACTCACAAGTTTTTTAGAATGTTTTCGCTGATTAACATTTACGCTCTGACTATTCAAACCATTATTAGTATTACCTACTTCTCTATTCCTATGAGTTTCTTTAGAAGCAGTATTTTCAAAAACTCTATAAGCATCTGAATTAACTTCTATCCTTTGGTTTTTCTCTGCAGACTCTACAATAGGCTTCATTCCACTATCAGTTTCAAAACTGTTACTTTGAAAATTTCTTTTTATAGCATTTTTGCTCTTGTTACTTGTGTCTATTTCACTAGTAATATCTGTTCTTTTACTTATCTTCTCGTGAAGCTTATCTTGAAACCTATTTTCTTCTTTAACAACCTTATCCCTGTAATCATCTCCAGTTTTTCTTTTGTAATCTAGGACATCATCTGTTTCAGCCTTTGTGATGATTTTTTCTTCTCTTGCCCTTAACTTTTCATTCAAATCTCGCTTTCTTTTTTTACTCATAAGACGCTACCTCACTTCTTCAGGTTTTGTAGTCATCTTTTGATATAGGATTGTGTCTTTAGGGAAATTATCTACAAATGGAACAATGGTATTCCCAAAGAAAATCAGACCTTCACCAGCTCTCGAATTAGTAACGAATTTTTCCTGATCCTTTGAGATTTTAAGCTTTACAACAAGCCAATCTCTATCACCTGTTGCTTGATTAAGCATTAGAATAAAATCCGTATTGTCGAAAATATTTTCAATTTCTTTACTTGCAAGTAGATCTTTGACATTTTGTGTAATTCCTGTTGGAATACCTCCCCATTTTCTAAATCTCTTCCAGATTTCCACCGAATACTGTGAAGTCTGTTCATCCTTTAAAAGCAAGTGAAACTCGTCAATGTAATACCTTGTACTTTTGCCGGTATTTCTATTTTGAGAAACCTTATTCCAAACCTGGTCTTGAATAACAAGCATACCTATCTTCTTAAGCTGCGTTCCAAGTTCTTTAATATCAAAGCAAATAAGCTGTTTATTTAAATCTACATTTGACTGATGATTGAAGACATTAAGACTTCCTGAAACATAGATTTCCATTTCTGTTGCAAGTTTCTTTCCCACCTTTTCTTCTTGCCCTCTTAACATATTGTAAAGGTCTTGAAGTATAGGCATATTCTCTGGAATTGGATTTTCAAAATACTTTTCATAAATTCTAGGTAAACACCTATCTATAACAGACTTTTCTTCTGCTGTAAGTCCACTACCACCAACCACAAGTTCAAGCATAGACATAATAAAGTTTGCTTTATCCTTAAGTGGTGCATCACCATCTCCATAGTTCATATTTATATCTAGTGGATTGAGATAGTCTTTACTCTTTGCACTAACTTTAATAACTTCTCCCTTGAACTGTTTAACAAGATTGCCATATTCACCCTCTGGATCACAGATAATGACATCATCATCGGTTGTAAGAATAGCATTTGCCATTTCTCTTTTAGCTGAAAAAGACTTACCTGAACCCGGTGTACCAAGGATTAGTCCATTTGGATTTTTTAGCATTTTTCTATCTGCCATAATAAGATTATGGCTTAAGGCATTTAATCCGTAGTACAAGCTATTTGATGAGTTTATGAAAAGCTCCTCTGTTGTAAATGGTAAAAATACTGCTGTAGATGATGAGGTTAGTCCTCTATCTATTTCAATCTTATTTACTCCAAGTGGTAATACACTTACAAAGCCTTGTTCTTGACTATGATCTAAGCGTTTAATTTTACAATTATGTTTACTTGCAATAGATGAAATCTGAGAAATAGTCGTATCTAGCTTTTGTACTGTCCTTGCAAAATTCATAAAGACAATCGTTACGATAAACATACGCTCATCTCTTGTCTGGAGATCTTTTAAAAGCATCTTGATATTATCTCCATAGGTAATTAAATCACTTGGCAATATGTCCATATCATAGCCACTTCTAACTGCCTTTTTATTTTCCTCAATCTTCATCTTATCAATATCTGTATTTTTTCTTTTCACCATTTTAATAGCTTCTGTCTGCTCAACTGCCTTGATATGAAAAGAAATATTGATGTTGTCATCTATATCTAAAAATTCTGCAAGCATTCTA